>LAZR01000021.1_pt1 | contig 287950 bp, 248 predicted proteins | sample 329461 | NCBI WGS metagenome assembly LAZR01 (sample SAMN03002196, study PRJNA259156) | marine sediment metagenome | biome: sea floor; feature: Hydrothermal impacted sediments; material: marine sediment; isolation source: Loki non-amplified sample from Loki's castle hydrothermal vent sediment ... | reverse complement strand
TGGTTCCTTGAGCATTATGATAGCATCAAGGAGGCAGGTAGGTCTGTCTCTAAGTTGAGTGCTGACTTCAATCCAAGAGAGAAGGGTGCCGCTACTGTTATTGAACAGAAGATGGAACGCTTACTCGATGGAAAACGGATCATGCTAGAGGATGCGCTGTTCCATCTTAATCTATCGGAGTACTGTTACTCTGAAATGATTAAGCTAATGCTAATTAGCTAAAGTCTTTGGACATGTCCCACGGGGATTCACCTACCAAATTGGGGATAAAAATGGACGTAGAAAGAAGTTATTCTATTTTGATTTGTCTTCTTTTCTTTTTCGTACTTTGCTCGTTAATTTTTTTTAATTCCTTTTCTAGAAATGTTTTGTAAAAGTCTTTAGGTAAATCCTCTGTTTCTATATTTAATGCATACCTAGCAATTGTTTCGGGCTCTTCTAAAGCCATTATAAAGCTTCCGGCATAAAGAGCTTTGGTAGTCTTTAGTTCATCTTCTGTGACTGGTTGTGTAATTATTAGTTCTAGTTCTTTTAATATTTCAACCACAGCGCTATCCGTAACGGTATTCCTTACTTCTACAGAAGCTGCAAATCTAGATGGACCATATTTGTCATTTCCAAGAGAGGAATATGCGCCATAAGTATACCCTTTATTTTCTCTAAGATTTAAGTTTAACCTGCTATCGGATCCACCACCTAATATTTGGTTGGCTAAAAGTGCGGCGATAAAATCGCCGTCTTTCATCTTTAGGTTTACAATATTCTGAACGGTAATTTCAGACTGTACAGCATTTGGCATATCAACCAAGTTAATTTGGGTGTTAGGTACATTTTTTGGTTGCGAATAAGAGAAGCTCGGTGGTACCGCTTTTGTCCAAGAAGTAAAGTAAGTGTCGGTCAGTGTTTTTACTTCTTCGAAATTTACGTCCCCAATAACAATTAAATAGGCATTTGCAGGCACAAAATATTCTCTATAATATTCTTCTACATCACTAAGAGTAACATTATTTATTGTCTCTTCGGTAGTGAATTCCCCATAGGGATGATTTTTTCCGTAGGCAAGAGCTTTTTGAACTCTGCTAGAAATAGCGCTAACTACTTTTTCTTCTGACTTAAGACCGGTAATAAGTTTGTCTTTCTCCTTATCAAATTCTACTTGCGTAAAATTCGGATTTATTGCTGCATCCGCCATAAGCTCCATCATTCTTGGAAAGTATTTTGAAAGCGATTGTGCATAGGCACGTTGAGAACTAAAATATAGTCTAGCGCCTAAAAAGTCGATTTCTTCATTAAATGCCTCTTTGGTAATGTTTTTAGACCCTTGTCCTAACAGGCTGCCCGTTAAACTTGCTACACCGGCTTTGTCACCTTCTAAAATTGGTGGGTTGTCTATAGATAATTGAATAGATACTCTTGGTAGTTTATGATTCTCAACAACCAAAACTTTTAAACCATTATTAAGGCTAAAAGATTGTGGCTCTCCTAAATTGATTTCTGGTGCAGGTCCGGGTTTTGGCATAATTGTACGGTCTACCTGTGCTTGAACGGCAATAAGAGAGAATAGTGTTAATAGTAAAGTATATATAGTTTTCATAGTTATTTTTAGTTTGCGGTATTTTGTTCAGGTAAATATTCTAACACTACTCGTTGGTTAGATTTTAAATACTTGTTGGCAACCTCTTTAATCTCTTCTCTGGTTATAGATCTGTATATTTCTATTTCTTTATTTATAAGAGAAGTATCGCCATATAGCATATAATATTCCGCTAGAGAATTTGCAATACCTTCAACACTTGAATTACTGTTGACAAATTCATTTTCAAACTTGTTCTGTAATTTTTGATAATCGTTTTCAGAAATAAGATTAGTTCTTAGTTTCTCCACTTCATCTTCTATTGAAGTGTTTAATGCGCCTAAGTCCGTTTCGCCAACTGGAAGGGCGAAAATAATATACATACCATAATCCTCTAAAGTAACTGGTATAGCCCCTATTTGCAGAGCTTGCTTTTGCTCGTCTACCATTTTCTTATAAAGTTTAGAAGATGGTCCGTCGGTCAAGTATGTAGAAATCATTTCTAACACCTGGCTATCTCTGTTTTTTAACCCAGGTGTTCTGTAGGCAATCATAGAAGCCGGAATTTGAATATTTGAATCGTACGCTTTAGCATTAATTTGTTCTACAATAGGCACTTCTTTTGGAAAACTTCTTGTAATTTCTTTTCCTTTAGGAATACCATTGAAGTAATCGGCTATCATCTTTTTGGCACTCTCTTTCTCAAAATCGCCTGCAATAACTAATACCGCATTGTTGGGTACATAAAATTCTTTCTGAAAAGCTATAAATTCATCTAGAGTAGCGGCATCCAAATCTGTCATTTTTCCAATTACTGTTTCTTTATAAGGATGTTTTTTGAAAAGGTTCGTTTTTATGTTTTCGATAAATTTACCGTAAGGTGAGTTGTCTACACGCAATCTTTTCTCTTCCTTGACCACTTCATTCTGAGTGTCTACTCCCTTTTGGTTGATAACCGGGTGCAACATTCTTTCAGATTCTAACCAAAGACCTAGTTCTAAGTTATTGGAAGGAAAAACTTCGTAATAGTATGTTCTGTCTTCATCTGTAGTGGCATTACCTGATCCACCGTTAGATGAGACAATTTTATCCCACTGTCCTTTTTCTATGTTTTCTGTACCTTCAAAAAGCAGGTGTTCAAAAAAGTGGGCAAATCCAGTTCTTTTAGGGTCTTCATCTTTTGAACCCACATGATAAAGTACTGAAATGGAAATTATAGGAGCTGTCTTATCTTGGTGAAGAATAACATGAAGGTCGTTCTCTAAATTATATTCTTCATAGGTAACCTCTTGAGAAGTAGCGGTAAACCCATAGAGGAATATGGCCGAAACCAATAGTAATTTCATTTTCATTTAAACAGTTTTAAGTTAGTGTGTTTTATAGTTCTATTTCATTAGTAGTTAATTTTGATAAAATGTTACGACAAAATAATTTTTGTAGGAACAATCTTCAATATAAGTATTCTTTAACAGATTATTTTAATATAATGGTTGTTTATTCATTACCTTAAAAGTCTAAACAAAAAATTACCGCAATGAATAATTATGCTCTTCCTATTAGATTTGGCGTAGCTGCCAGTGGCTGTTTAATTGCCTATTTTTTAATATTGTCTTTACTGCAGCTACACGTAAATGTTTTTTATAGTCTTTTTAACGCCGTGATAACGGGCTTTGCAATCTATGAATCCATTAAATATTACAAATTAAAAAAGGGTAGTGTATTTACTTATGCTGGTGGTTTTATGGCTGGTTTAATTACGGGTGGGGTTGCAACTTTAATATTTACCCTATTTTTTACCGTGTATTCTACAGAGCTTCAGCCGGGGTTTTTAGAGGAATTGTCTACCAAATGGGCTAATACTTATCGTAGTTTTGAAGCTATAGTATTTCTTGTGGTTGCCATTATGGGCTTTACCACTAGTTTAGTATTAACACTCTCTTTTATGCAACTATTTAAGACTTCGAACACTACAAAAATAAAGAGAGTATAAAATTCATTAAAAACACTTGTAAATTCACGATTAAGAATTATATTTGCACCCGCCTATGGAAAAAATCCATCAGGTTTAATCATTACATTTAACAATATGTACGCAATTGTAGAGATGGCAGGGCAGCAGTTTAAAGTTGCAAAAGACCAGAAAGTGTACGTTCATCGTTTACAGGTAGAAGAAGGTAAAAAAGTCACTTTTGACAATGTACTTCTTTTAGCTGATGGATCGAACGTTACTATCGGCGCCCCGGCTATAGACGGAGCCGCAGTAGAGGCTAAAGTCGTTAAACACCTAAGAGGTGACAAAGTAATCGTTTTTCATAAGAAAAGACGTAAAGGTTACAGAAAGAAAAATGGACATCGTCAATCTCTAACTGAGATTGTTATTGAATCTATTATTTCAAAAGGAGCTAAAAAAGCAGAAACTAAGAAAGCTGAACCAAAAGCTAAAAAAGAAGAAGCTAAAGCAGCACCAGTTGCAGCTAAGCCAAAAGCTAAAAAAGCTACAGGTAAAGCAGATGATTTGAAAAAAGTTGAAGGTATCGGTCCAAAAATCGCTGAAACTTTAATCAATGCAGGTATTTCTACTTTTGCTGAATTAGCAAAAACAGACGCAGCTAAAATTTCTGAAATTATTGCTGACGTTCGTGGAAATCATGTAACAGAAACATGGCCAAAGCAAGCGCAATTAGCTGCTGATGGTAAATGGGACGAGTTACAGAAATGGCAAGACGAATTAGACGGTGGTGTAGCTAAATAAGCTAAATCATTAAGTAAAATAATATTTAAAACCTTAGACAATGGCACATAAGAAAGGTGTAGGTAGTTCGAAAAACGGTAGAGAATCAGAATCAAAACGATTAGGAGTTAAGATTTTTGGTGGTCAAGCTGCAATCGCTGGTAACATTATTGTTAGACAGAGAGGAACAAGACACAATCCTGGTGAGAATGTTTACGCAGGAAAAGATCATACATTACACGCACGTGTAGATGGTATGGTAAAGTTTACTAAAAAAGCTGGTGGAAAATCTTTTGTTTCCATAGAGCCTTTTGAAGCATAAGCTTTAGATAAATTATTAAAAAACCCTCTTCAGTAATGAAGAGGGTTTTTTTTTATGTTATTATTTGAAAGTTTGGGATTGTTAATACTTATAGCAATTTCTCCCCAATTTCAAACCAAGTATTAACCCGTTCAAAGCCTTCTGTGTTTACATTGTGTGGCGAGGTAAATTGTAAACTTCTGCCATCAAAACTTTCTAAATTAAAACTACGGTCGTCAATTAATATATCTCCTTTTAAAATATGTTTGTGCCCGCAAAGAATACGGTTTTGCCATGGTAAAAAAGGAAAGTGCTCATCTAACCATTCGCTTTTTTCTTCTAAAGAGTTTGGGAATTGCATGGCTGCCGAAGCTATATAAACTTCATGTTTGCTAGCTAAACTTGATAAAATTTCTTGACTACCAGCTATAGGGTTTAGATTTCTAAAAAACCCTCTTCTTGTTGCATGTTTACGAACGCTGTCTTGGTGTGCTTCGGGAACCATACGCCAAACGTCTGTGCCTGCACATAAATCTTTGGTAAGCTCACCCTTAAATTCGGCATTGTAAAGTTCTATGTGTGCGCCGTAAGTGTCAGCAATAACTTCATCCATATCAACAAATACTATCATAATAATTCATTTTTAACGAAGTACGGGAAAATAGAATGAAGGGAAAAAAGTAATTTGTGAAAGTTGTGTTATGTGTTTGTATAGATCCTTGTCTTATTTTGTAATTAGGTGTTTAGAAAAGAATTCTTCAGTATTCTTATGGATAAGGTTAATAATATATTTTAACAGGCTTAGCTGATTTCGCCAATGTCCTTAATTTGACAGTCTAATTATAAACAAATTAAATCATGAAAAAATCAATCATCTGTGTTGCAATGGCTAGTACATTATTATTCTCTAGTTGCTTAGGGTCTTTTAGTGCTTTTAACAATTTAAAAGATTGGAACCAAGGGCTTTCAGATAGTAAATTTGTAAACAATTTGGTATTTTGGGGTTTGAATATAATTCCGGTTTACGGTTTATTCTTTCTAGGAGATGCAGTTATCTTTAACGTAATAGAATTTTGGGGTGGATCTAACCCAATAGCTATGGAAGAGGGAGAATCAGAAACTCAAATGGTAGAAAGAGATGGTAATACATTTGAAATGACCGCTACTAAGAACAGAATGCAAGTAACGGTAGTTGATGGACCTAAAAAAGGAAATAAAATAGATTTGGTTTATAAGCCAAGTGAGAAGTCATGGAATGCAGTAAGACCCAATGGCGAAATTATAAAACTATCTTCTTTTGAAGAAGGCTTTTATATCGTTTACATGCCAAACGGGAAAGAGGTTAAAATTAATCCGTTAAGCTCTAAAGAAGAAGGTTTAGCTCAAATTAAGGAGCAGACGGATTGCTATTACTTAGATGGTATGTTGGCAGAAAACAACTAAACTATAGTCTATAAAACAAAAAAAAAGGTCCTGATGAAAATCAGGACCTTTTTAATTTATAAAACCGATATATTAATATCTGTAGTATTCAGGTTTAAAAGGACCTTCAACCGTTACACCGATATAATCAGCTTGGTAATCTTTTAACTCTGTAAGTTCAGCTCCTAAACGAGACAAGTGAAGTTTTGCAACTTTCTCATCTAAATGCTTAGGTAACATATAAACATCGTTCTCGTAACTAGCACTATTTTTCCAAAGCTCAATTTGTGCAAGCGTTTGGTTTGTAAATGAGTTACTCATAACAAAACTTGGGTGCCCAGTAGCGCATCCTAAATTCACCAATCTACCTTCTGCCAAGATAATTAGATCCTTACCGTTAATAGTATACTTATCAACCTGTGGCTTTATCTCATCTTTTGTATTACCATGGTTCTTGTTTAACCAAGCCATATCAATTTCATTGTCAAAATGACCAATGTTACAAACAATAGCTTTATCCTTTAGAGCTTCAAAATGTTCTGCTCTAATAATATCTTTGTTTCCGGTAGTGGTAATAACGATATCAGCTTTACCGATAACTGTTTCTAATTTCTTCACCTCAAATCCGTCCATGCAAGCTTGTAATGCACAAATTGGATCAATTTCAGTAACAGTAACTATAGAACCGGCACCTTTAAAAGAAGCAGCGGTACCTTTACCAACATCACCGTAACCAGCAACAACAACTTTTTTACCAGCAAGCATAGTATCTGTTGCTCTACGAATAGCATCTACTGCACTTTCGCGACATCCGTATTTGTTGTCAAATTTAGATTTAGTAACAGAATCGTTAACATTAATAGCCGGCATAGGTAAAGTACCTTTCTTTACACGCTCGTATAAACGGTGAACACCAGTAGTAGTTTCTTCAGAAAGACCTTTAATACCTTCGGCCATTTCTGGATATCTATCCAATACCATATTGGTTAAATCACCACCATCATCTAAAATCATATTCAATGGCTTTCTATCCTCACCAAAAAATAAGGTTTGTTCTATACACCAATCAAATTCTTCTTCGTTCATACCTTTCCAAGCATAAACAGGTACACCTGTAGATGCAATAGCAGCAGCAGCTTGGTCTTGAGTAGAAAAGATATTACATGAACTCCAAGTAACATCTGCACCCAAAGCTGTCAAAGTTTCAATTAGAACAGCAGTTTGTATGGTCATGTGAAGGCATCCGGCAATACGAGCTCCTTTTAAAGGTTGCTCATCTTTGTACTCTTCTCTTAGTGCCATTAAACCTGGCATTTCAGCTTCTGCTAATTCAATTTCTTTTCTTCCCCAATCAGCAAGGGATATATCCTTAACCTTATAAGGCACATACGGAATAGTTTTCGTGCTCATATCTTTATTATTTTATACTTTCGTTAATCTATGTACAGCAATTTTTAATTCGTGCAAAGGTACGAATAACACTAAGAATCCCATGCCGCTTTACAAAACTATAACAGTTAACGAACAAACCTCTCTAGCTATATGGAAGGTTGAAGAGTCTGAAGATGATCTTTGGAAAGGAATAGAACTTACGACACATTGCCAGAATAGATTTAATGGCATGAAGTCAGAACTTCACCGTAAGGCATTTTTAAGCATTCGCCATCTGTTGGCTAAGTATGGGTATGAAGATGCAGATTTGGTATATGATGAAAAAGGGAAACCACACTTAAAAGATGGAAATTATATTTCGATCACCCACTCACATAATTTTACGGGAGTAATAATCAGTACAGCTGAAGAAGTAGGTATAGATATTGAAATGCAGCGCGATAAAATACTTCGCATCGCAAATAAATTCACCCAGTTCGAAGAGTACAGAACTTTGGCAAATACGGAAGCAATTATTAGAAAGTTGACTATTGTCTGGGGCGCGAAAGAATCACTTTACAAGATTTATGGAGATAGAGGCTTGAGTTTTTTACATCATATAAATGTGAAGGATTTTATGTTTGATAATAATAAGACTACTGCTCAAATTATTTTCGAAGGTAAATCTTCTATGTACGGAATTCGATTTCTGGAATTTGAAAATTTCACTTGCGTTTATGCTGCTAGAGATAAAGAATAAAAATTAATAAATACCAAGGAGCTTATCATGGAAATATCAGTAGAATTGACCTTTTCGCCACTGCAAGATGATTTTGAACAACATATTATAAATTTCATTAAAAAATTACGCGCTTCTGGTTTAACTGTTCTTGAGAACCCGTTGAGTACCCAAGTTTATGGTGCTTATGATGAGGTTATGAAAGTGCTGAATACCGAGATTAAAATAGCATTTGAGCTTATGGATCGCGGTCTTTTGTTTATGAAAATAGTTAAATCTGATAGAAGCGACTATGAGCCCCATTTTTGATTATTTCTTTGGGCAATATGCCGAATACGATGTTTTGGATATTGCTTTAGAAATTATTGCCGTAATTTTTGGACTACTCTCTGTATGGTTTTCTAAGCAAAACAAAATTTGGGTATACCCAACAGGGTTGATCAGTACCTCAATATTTGTTTACTTACTTTTAAAGTGGGGTTTATTGGGCGACATGTTAATTAATGTCTACTACTTTATAATGAGTTTATATGGGTGGTATATATGGACGAGAAAGATAGATGCAGAACATTATACCCCTATAACAAGAGTAACCAAAAAAGAGAACATAACCTCTGTTTACATTTTTGTAGCTACCATTATTTTTGTGTTTACAGTATATCAAGTTTTTGACAAATGGAATAGCTGGACAGCTTATGTCGATACTATAACAACAGCTATATTTTTTGTGGGTATGTGGCTAATGGCCAAAAGGAAAGTGGAAAATTGGATATATTGGATTATAGGGGATTTAATATCGATTCCATTATACTTTTATAAAGGATTTACGTTTACTAGTTTTCAATATCTCATTTTTACAATATTGGCCGTCTACGGTTATAATGCATGGAAGAAAAATACAGACAAGAACCTTCAGATGTCTTAAGAGTGGTTCTTTTTGGACCAGAATCTACAGGCAAGACAACATTATCGGAACAGTTAGCTAGGCATTACCATACCGTTTGGGTGCCAGAGTATGCTAGGGATTATCTGCAAGATAAATGGAATAATGAGCGTAAAACTTGTGAACCTCATGATTTGTTACCTATCGCCGAAGGACAAATGAAATTGGAAAACAAGCTAGCAAAAAAAGCAACAGATATTCTTATTTGTGATACCGATCTTTTGGAAACCAAAGTATATTCAGAAGCATATTATGTTGGCGATTGTGACCCGGTTTTAGAAAAATATGCTTTAGAGAATTCTTATGATCTTTATTTGTTGACCTATATTGATATCCCTTGGGAGGCAGATGATTTAAGGGATAAACCTAACGAAAGAGAAGAGATGTTCAATTATTTTAAAGATACATTGGAAAAATATGGCAAAAATTTTATTACCTTGAAGGGGAGTAAAAAACAGCGTTTAGCGAAAGCCATTAACCATATAGATACGTTATTAATAAATGATTGAAATTACAGATAAAGACCTAAAACAATTAGAGAGTAAAGGAATTTCTAAAGAAACGATGTTGAGTCATATCAACACATTTAAAGAAGGTATCCCTTTCGTGAAATTAGAGAATGCAGCCGTAATCGGTAATGGAATTCTTAAATTTTCTGAAGCCGAAGAAAAAGAACTTATAGCTTTTTATGATTCAAAATTAAAAGAGCTTGATATTTTAAAATTTGTACCTGCTTCTGGTGCAGCTTCTAGAATGTTCAAAGCTTTGTTTAGTTTTTTAACAGCCTATAATCCGGTAGAAGAAACTTTAGATGCTTATTTGAATAGAACAAACGATAAAGACATTAAGAAATTTTCTGAAGGGTTAGAACGTTTTCCATTTTACAAAAAGGTAATAGATAGAATAGAATTGAAATCAGATTCTCAAGGTGAAAAAGTGTATAAATTCATTTCTGAGTTATTAGGGGAGGATGCTCTTAATTATGGTTTTTATCCGAAGGGATTATTGCCATTTCATAATTATGAATCTTCTGCAGCTACGCCATTTGAAGAGCATTTAAAAGAAGGTGCATTATATGCAGGTTCTAATGGAAAGGCGAAACTTCATTTTACCATCTCTGAACAACATGAAGAGATGTTTGGTAAAGAGTTTAGTGAGTCTGGACCAAAGGTTTCCGCTGATACCGGTATTACATACGACGTAGATTATTCATTTCAAAAATCGTCTACAGATACATTGGCAGTAGATATGGACAATAATCCATTTAGAAATGAAGATGGCTCTGTTTTGTTTAGACCAGGAGGTCATGGCGCGCTTATTCAAAATTTAAATGAACAAGATGCCGATATTGTTTTTATTAAAAATATTGACAACGTTGCTGTAATGAAAGATGCTAAGGCAGTTGCCGACAGCAAAAAAGTGTTAGCAGGAGTACTTTTAAAGGAGCAAGAAAAAGCATTTGAATATGCAGAGTTGCTTGGTAAGGAAGGTATTGATGATGCAGAAATAGAAGAAATTAGAAATTTCTTGGTTACCAATCTAAATGTACGCTTCTCAGGTGATTTTGATTCAAAATCGAATAGTGATAAAATAGCTATACTAAAAGATAAGGTTAACAGGCCTATTCGTATTTGTGGAATGGTTAAAAATGAGGGAGAACCTGGTGGAGGTCCTTTTTGGGTAACCAATGGTAAAGGCGAAGTTTCTTTGCAGATTATAGAATCTGCCCAAATAGATATGAGTAATTCTCAGCAAGCCGATCTTCTTAAGAATTCAACCCATTTTAATCCTGTAGATTTGGTTTGTGCTGTGCGTAATTATAAAGGTGAAAAATATAACCTTCTTAAGTTTGTTGATGAAAAACAAGGATTTATTACTGGTAAAACTAAAGATGGTAAAGAATTAAAAGCACTAGAGCTTCCAGGATTATGGAATGGAGCCATGGCATTCTGGAATACAATTTTTGTAGAAGTACCTTTGGTAACCTTTAATCCTGTAAAAAGCGTGGTAGATCTTTTAAAGGAATCTCATCAGGCTTAGGTTTAAAACAAAATATAGTTAAAAAAGTGTGTAGTTTCTACACACTTTTTTTATTTACACACAGTTTTACCCAAGACTGATAATTTCAGTGTGTGATATACAAAATTGATAATCAGTTATTTAAGTGCGATTTAGTCTTTGTAACTTCGATTGGCACAATTTTTCTAATATACATTTCAAGAATGTTTAATTTAAAAATTAGAAAGATGAGAAAATTAGTTTTTGCAACAGCTTTAGCGATAGGTAGTTTAACAATAGGAACCGCTGCTACCCCAATTATATTTCATGATGGTATAATGGAAGATATCTTTTTACAAGATTATACAGAAGTAGCTGCTTCTGATTTACCAACGCCAATTGTAAATGCATTAGCAACAGATTACGAAGGTGCAATGTTGAACAAAGCATATGTTGACGGTGAAAATAATTATAAATTAGAAATTACTTCACAAGATGGAGCATCAACAGTTCTTTATGCAGATGCTGAAGGTAACTGGTTAGAAATGTAGATATTATAAGTTTGAGTTAGTTGATTGTCAAAAGCTGCCTAGGCAGCTTTTTTGTATTTATAAATTTAAAATTTCGTTAACTAAAAATCCATATGTAAGATTCCTCCGTAAGTATTTAAGGAATGAGAGTTATTAACGATTAAAAAATTACGCATGAAAAATTATACATTACTTGTATTATTGACTTTTGGAATAATGTTCAACGCCGTGGCAATGACGGCATCAAGAATAGTAGAAACAGGAGTGGTTATAAATACTGTAGATGAGTTTGTAAAAATAAAATCTAGTGAATTAACACCACCAGTTATTGAAGAAATATTAAAGCAGTACCCAACATCTAAATTGGGTGGAGCTTTTAAAAATGATAAAGGAGAATTTAAATTAATTATGGTGCTTAAAAGTGGAACAAGAAAAACTGTTTACATTGACCAGCATGGTAATTGGTTTAGTAAAAAATAGCCCATTTTATTGATGGGAATAAAAAAAAACTGCAAAATGCAGTTTTTTTTATTTAAAATGTGACCTACCAGAAAATGTTGTGTCTAAATAAGTGAAGCAAGTTATGAAACAATGGTCACTATAGTATTTATTTCGATTACAAGCGCAATTTTGATATTAGCATTAAGTATCATATCAAAATTATGTTTAGAGAAATAAATATAAATAAAATCACTTTCGCGTAAACACTAACCGTTAACTATGAAGGTGCCACCAAATAATTGTATTTGAAATAATCCCCCGGATTAGCATTGCCAATATTAGTTGTTGTTGAATTGATTGAGGTGTTGATTTAAAATTTTAAGACAAGAGTTTGATAGGTGGTTTGAGGGGGGCTGCAATTGCAGCTCCTTTTTTTTTGTCTTTACTAAAGTCACTTTTTTGTGATGATTTTAGTGAGTAAAAATTATACACTAACACATTACAGGTACAAGTTTACCCAATTGTAATTAAAGTGTTTTAATTGTAAAGTATTGATTATTAAGTGTTTTTATAAGTCTAGGTATTGTGGCACTCTTTTTTCTATGTTAATAGTATTGGAATGAATTATTAACTAAAATATTAGAAAGATGAAAACTTTATTTTTATTAGGAGCTTTGACAATAGGAGGTTTTGCAGTGAATGCACAAGATGCACTACTTTCAGAAAACGGAATACTTCATAACCAAGTAAATGAAATATCGGTGGTAGCTGATGATTTTAAAGAAATCTCGGTTTCAGAAGTTCCACAAGCAGTAGCAAATGCAATATCTACAAATTTTCCAACGGCAAATTTAGATAAGGCATACACAAATGAAAAGAAACAATTTAAGCTAATACTATCGCTTGAAGATGGCACACAAGGTACAGTGTATGCAGATGAAGATGGTAATTGGATAGATATGTAATTATAGAGAAACTTGTTTGTTCAAGTTGGTTTGGTCAGGAAAGGATAGCTAAATGCTATTCTTTCCTTTTTTTTTATGCAGTTTTTTAATTCAACTCTTAAAAGCTTTATGATAATTTTAAAATAGTAATAGTCGGCATATGGTATTTTTACGTAGATACTTAGAACACCCAAATTACTATGCCCAAAATTTTAATAATTGAGGACGATACTTCGTTTGCCCAAATGCTTCAAAAGTTTTTGGTGAGAAATAATTTTGACGTAGTACTAAGTCATACTGGGTTAGACGGCGAAAAGCAGATAAAGGAACAAGATTTTGATTTGGTAATTACAGATTTACGTTTACCTGATTATGACGGAATAAAATTAGTTTCTGAACTTAAAGGAAGAATTTCGGTAATTGTCATGACAGGTTATGCAGAGGTCGCTACAGCTGTAAAAGCAATGAAAATGGGTGCTTACGATTATATATCTAAACCCTTTACACCAGACCAAATGTTATTGGTTATTAATGGAGCTTTAAATGCTAAACCGGCAAGTTCAAAAGAACCTGTTATATCACCCAAAGAAAATGAAAGTATAGAGGATGTTGCGGAAGGGGAAATAGCTACTTCCAATGAGTTGGTATTAACAAGCGAAGCAACGCAGGTTTTAGAAGAACATATTATTTTGGTTGCACCTACAGATATGTCTGTTCTAATAATTGGGGAAAGCGGCACGGGTAAAGAGGTGACTGCGAAGAATATTCACCATAAAAGTTCCAGAAAAGCAAAACCTTTTATTGCGCTAGACTGTGGGGCAATACCTAAAGAATTGGCTGCTAGCGAGTTTTTTGGTCATATAAAAGGAAGTTTTACAGGAGCAATAGCCGATAAAATCGGAAGCTTTGAGGCGGCTAATGAGGGAACTTTATTTTTAGATGAAGTCGGTAATCTATCATACGAGAATCAAATACAGCTATTACGGGCATTGCAGGAAAGAAAAATTAAAAGAATAGGAAGTAATACTGAAATAGATGTAGATGTTAGAATTTTATCTGCTACCAACGAAGATTTAAAAGCAGCGGTAGAGAAGGGGACTTTTCGGGAAGATTTATATCACCGATTAAATGAATTTTCATTGCAAATACCAGCTTTGAAAAACAGGCATGGAGATTTACCTGTATTGGCATCACATTTTTTAGAAAAGTTCAATAAGAAGTTGAATAAACAGATTACTGATTTTTCAGATGAGGTTTGGGATGTTTTTAATGCATATCATTGGCCAGGTAATATAAGAGAACTACAGAATGTTATTCAGCGAGCAGTACTATTAACTACAGCTAATAAAGTTGAAGCTAAAGCATTGCCGTCAGAGTTAAAGAGTCCTGTTTTAGAATCTGTAGAATTAGGTAGTCTTTCTAAAGCGGATTTTGAGAAAGAGCAGATTATTAATGCTTTAAAACGCACCAATTACAATAAGTCTAAAGCGGCTAAGCTATTACAAGTAACTAGAAAAACACTTTACAATAGAATCAACTATTACGATTTAGATTTATAGCTATTTCTGCTAACAGAGCTTCTATTAATAATATAATCTCTTTTTGTAGTTTTTCATTTTTAACCGTCAATTGATGCTTTTTACTTTCATTGGTTTTCAAAACCTCAAAAACTTCTAGAATAGGAATCGCATCAATAACATCTAATTGCCGAAACATAGGTAGCATTTTATGAGCAGTCTTATTTATTTGTTCTACATTAAAATCTTTAACTGCTGTATTAAGCTGTTTTGAGTTTTCTTCAGTGTCCTTTATGAAAATCAGCAACACTTCGTCTAAGGCGTTGGTGTCATCTCCCAAAAACATTTTTACGGTATTTAAATTGAAAGGTTTTTTAGATTTATTGTTGGATTTAATTGGCTCATCAAATACATTTTCAGCACTATTATTAAATGCTTCGTTTAGTTTTTGAAGTAGTTCTGTCTTAGAAAACGGTTTACGAATGAGTTTATTAAATCCTTTTTCTATAAAATGTTCAAGTGATAGATCGCGCCTACCAGTCATAGCAATAATAGGTTGGTCTTTAAAACTTGGGTAAGAGCCAGATTTTAGTTTGTCAGCTACTTCGTATCCAGTAACGTTAGGCATTTCTATATCTGTCAGTACAGCGTCAAAATCAAAATTTTTATTAGGCTGGTAATCATTGAAATCTGAAAAAAGGCGTCCTTCAATTCCTGCAGATTTCAACATTTCACCAATCAATTTTAAAAAAGCCGCATCATCATCAAACACTAAAATTTTTAATGATTCTAACGCTATATGTTCATGATGACTTTCATTAATTTCGTCCCCAAATTCTACAGGTATCTCAAGAGTGAAAGTACTACCTATGTTAATTTCGCTTTTTAATTTAACTGAGCCTCCTAGTAATTCGGTTAGTTTTTTGGTTATGGTAAGCCCTAATCCGTATCCGCCATATTTTTTATCCGTATCACTTTCTGCTTGAGTGAACTCTTTAAAAATAAGCTCTTGTTTCTCTTTAGAAATACCGATACCTGTATCTGTTATCTGTAGTATTAGTTTTTTCGATTTAATATTGTCAATCACACTTCCCGTAAGTGAAATACTCCCTTTTTCGGTAAATTTATAGGCGTTTCCTAGTAGATTTGAAATTATTTGACGTAAACGGAAGGCATCAGAAATAACTGGATGGTTTAAAGACTCGTCTAAGTTTAGAATAAGTTCAATTTTTTTGTTTTTGTATTGAGAAGCTATGTTTTTAGAAGTTTCATGAATCAATCTATCTAATCTAAAAGTAGAATTTTTGGCAATCATTTTCCCAGCTTCTAGCTGAGAAAAATCGAGTAAATCGTTTACTAAATTGTTTACATATGTTGTGGCAGATTTAATATGGGTAATGTGTTCTTTGTTATCTGCGGTATTATTAGACTCTTCAATAATAGTTGCATATCCACTTATAGTATTTAGTGGTGTTCGTAAATCGTGACTAACGGTGGCAATTAATTGTTCTCTACTTTTTAATAGAGATTCTGAATATGCTTTTTCTTTTTCTAGCTTTTCTCTGTATAAATTCGCTTTCCAAAAATCTCGATTAAGAATAAATGTAAAAACAGCGACCACTAGAAAACCAAGTATTGCTGCAATTACGGCTAAACGAATGCTTCTTTTTAAAAAGGTTTCTTTTTTTATTGAGTTTGTTATACTGTTCGTTATAATTTCTTGTTCAAAAGAAGAAAGTATAGAACGTAGTTGTTGAGAAAGTTCAATATCTGTTCTGTTGATATTTGTTTCGCGAACAGCTAAAGAATTTTCATTTAAGGTATTTTCTTGCTGTACATCTTTTAAAAGATTTTTAGAAACCTGGACTACACTATCCATGGTCTGTGCCTTTTGTTGTGGATTATTCTCTTCGGGCACGTTTGCATTTAAATAATCAGCTACTTTTTTTATGGCGCTTTGTGCCTTTGGTGATAGTTCTTCTAAATTTGGAGCTAGTCCTTCTGGTTTAATAATGCCTAAAGACTCCTCGAGCTTATCAAATTTTTTTAGTGCAGAATTTATGGCGGTACCCGTTTGGTCTTTAAGTCGTAGGGAACGTAAAGCATTAATATTAGCAACTTTTTTGTTCAGTAGTGAACTAAGACTATCTAAAAGCCCATGTTGGTAATCGCTATCTGTTAGCGTTTTTAACTCTTCAATATTAATGTAAAGTGAATCGATTTTGTTTTCATATGCCGTAAAATTAATTTTGCTTTTGGTCTGTAAAGCAAGTTTAGAAAGACTTTCTGCTTCGTAAAGTTGGGCTAGAAAAGAATTGGTTTTTAATAGTTTACTATCTTTTTCGGTAGTATTTTCTGTAGCTATATAAACTTGTACTTCGGTGTAGATATAGTATGACGCTATTACACCTAATATTATTAATAGTAAATAACTAACGGTAATCTTAAGAGTGAATTTATTCTTTTTAGAATCCATATAATGTATTAATACACTTAGTATAAGTACGATAAAACCTTAGGTAGTAGTTCTAAAATGTTGTTAAATAAACAAGTAATTATTTTTTTAATATTCTTTATGAGAGATGAATTATGTGCATTACATTTGCGGCATCTCAAAGGGGTGCCGAATTCTAGACATATTTAGAATAAAGCTGAGATTATACCCAAAGAACCTGGGCGGGTAATGCTGCCAAGGGACAATTCAAAAATTTCTTTTAAATTTTTGGAGTAAGATGTAATATGTTTTTTTTTTATTCATATGAAATCTTTTGGAAACCGAGCTTAGTTGCTCAAAAATCAATTTTAACTTAGAATAATAGCCCCTTTTATTCGTAATTATTTTACGAATGAAACTATCTATTTTCACAATTTCGGCGTTTTTTGCGCTGACTATGGGTGTCAGTGCCCAAGAACAAGAAACCGATTCTTTAGAGGGCCAAAAAGTAGTATTAGACGAAGTTTTCGTCTCTGCAATTAGAGTAACCAAAGAATCTCCGGTTACATTTTCAAATCTTACAAAAGAGGATATTAAGCCAAGAAATTTGGGTCAAGATATTCCTGTTTTAATGAATTTTTTACCATCGGTAGTAACTACAACAGATGCAGGTGCAGGTGTTGGTTATACTGGTATTAGAGTAAGAGGTAGCGATGCTACCCGTATTAATGTCACCATAAACGGCATACCTTATAACGATGGGGAATCTCAAGGAACATTTTGGGTAAACATGCCAGATTTTGCATCTTCTACAGAGAGTTTACAATTGCAGCGAGGTGTAGGTACATCTACGAATGGTGCCGGTGCATTCGGTGCAAGTCTTAACCTTTTAACAGATGGGTTCTCACAAGATGCTTTTGGTCAAATTTCAACTTCTATTGGTAGCTATGGTACGTTAAGAAATAACTTAAAATTCAGCACTGGTCTCATAAATGATCATATTGAAATTTCGGGTAGGCTATCAAAAATAAATTCTGATGGATATATCGATAGAGCACGTTCGGATCTAGATTCTTATTTTTTACAAGCGGCATACAAAGATGATAATACATTGATTAAAGCTTTAATTTTTGGTGGTCATGAAATTACCTATCAAGCTTGGAATGGTATAGATGCTCAAACTTTGCAAGATGACAGAACCTTTAATTCTGCTGGTATTTATACAGATTTGGAGGGGAACACCCAGTTTTACAACAATGAAGTAGACAATTATAAGCAAGACCATGCGCAGCTATTATGGAACGAGAAAATTTCAGATTTCTGGAGTATGAATATTGCATTGCATTATACTAGAGGTAGAGGATACTTTGAGCAATACAAAGAAGCAGATGATTTTTCTACGTATGGTTTTGAACCCATAAATGTTGATGGAGTAGATATAAATACTACTGATGTAATTAGAAGACGTTGGTTGGATAATGACTTTTACGGTACCGTATTTTCTGCAAACTATAAGAAAGACAAGCTAGATTTAATTTTTGGAGGTGGGTTTAATAAGTATGAAGGAGACCATTTTGGGGAAGTTATTTGGGCTAGATACGCAAGTAATAGTAGTTATCAAGATCGCTATTATGATGATAGCTCTACCAAAACCGATTTCAATGTATATACCAAAGCAAATTATCAGCTAAATGATCAATGGTCCTTATATGGAGATATACAGTATAGAACTGTAGGATACCAAGCAAATGGTGAAGATACTGGTCTGGTTGATGATACGTTCAACTTTTTCAACCCTAAAGCCGGTATTACATTCGATTTAAATGCGAACAACAATTTCTATTTGTCGTATGCAGTAGCCAATAGAGAGCCAAATAGAAATGACTACGAAGGCAGTAATCCAAAGCCAGAAAAATTAAATGATTATGAGTTAGGATGGCGTTATGTTTCTGCCGATGTGCAAGTAAATACCAATCTATACTATATGGGCTATAAAGACCAGTTAGTTTTAACAGGAGAGCTTAATGATGTAGGTGCTTCCCTAAGAGAAAATGTTGGAGATAGTTATAGATTTGGTTTTGAGGTAGATGCAAATATAAAATTAGGTGAGAAGTTTAGTCTTAGACCAAATGTATCTATCAGTGATAATAAAAATGTAGACTTTTTCATTGATAGAGATGATGATTTACAAAGTTTAGGAAATACAAACATTGCATTTTCACCATCGGTAATAGCCGGAAACATTCTTGGCTATATGCCGTCAGAATCTTTTAGTTTATCACTTTATTCTAAATATGTTGGTGAGCAGTATTTGAGTAATACCGATACAGATGCTTCTAAATTAGATGCTTATTTCACAACAGATTTCAATATTACTTATGAAATTAAAATGAATACAGTTTTAAAATCTATTGTATTCTCTGGGTTGGTAAATAACATACTTAACGAGAAATATGTATCTAACGGTTATACTTATTTAGACAGCTGGTCCACGCCAGGAAATACGTTTGAAGTTCAAGGGTATTATCCACAAGCAGGTACCAATTTCTTATTAGGAGCAACAGTAAATTTTTAAGAAAATATAGTAATAGAATAGCATTGTAAATTTGTCATAAATATTCATCTAATTCCAATAACGTAGAAAAGAATATTCTAATTTAGACTCTTAATTTTCAGGGTTATGGAGCGTAATATTCCGGTATTTGGCAGTAGGTTAAGGAACAACATTGTTACCGTTCCCGAAGTAATTTCACAATGCTCTGGTATTCGTGTTTTTGGTCAATCAATAAAGTCATTTCTGTTTAGCACAGATGTGGCAATTATCAGAAATACGAATGCCAATGCTATTATTGCGGTGTACCCATTTACACCACAACCGGTAATTTCAAATGCACTTATTTTAGCTGCCGACAAGCCTATTTTTTGTGGAGTAGGTGGAGGATTAACTACAGGGGTAAGGTCATTGGAGTTGGCGATACATGCAGAGTTTCAAGGCGCATTGGGAGTGGTTTTGAATAAGCCTACACCTAATAGTCTCATTACTTTGCTCAAAGAAAAAATTGATATACCCGTAACTATTACCGTAGTATCTGAAAAAGATGATATAAAAGGCAGATTAGCTGCAGGTGTTGATATTTTTAATGTTTCAGGTGCTGGTAAAACCTCAGATATTATCAAGAAAATAAGAGATTTAGATGCAAATGTTGCCATTATAGCAACAGGTGGAAAAACAGACGAAACTATTCTCGATGCCATTGAGGCAGGGGCAAATGCAATATCCTACACTCCACCAAGTACAGGAGAATTATTTAAAGAAATAATGGACAGATATCGTGCTGAAGAATAATTATTAGTTAGAGATAATAACACTACCACCCCCAGAACTCGCACGGTATTCTAACATATCATAATATCTGTTTTCATCTTCAGGTCTATTTAATAGTTGACCAGTAAATAGACTGTACTCATAATCATCGCATGAGCATGTGGCAACTTGCCCACTGAAAGTCATTGTAGAGCAATCATTTGGGGCATGATTTGGGCAACTACCTTCAAATGCCCTAAACTGATCAAAACCTGAGTTGATTACAAAAACACCTCTAGTGCCGGCAAGTTCACTACGTATATATATGGCGCTACCAGTATTTGTAAGGGGACTATATTCAGGTAAATTTAAATTAGCTTCAAAGCGGAAATTGATTTCCTGTAAATAAGGATTTCTATTTGTACCATCATTACTGCAAGCTGTAATAATCAATAGAATTAAGATACTTAATCTGCTCATCATGCTTAAATTTTGTTTTGAAAAACTTAAGCAAATGTGCGTAAAATTTATGTATATTTGTGTTAAATCCTCGCTTAAAAAGCCGACCTAACAGGCAATTGCAGAGGATTTGTCTATTTATAAAACGAGGAAGTTATGAGTAACATATCATACTATACTGTCGAAGGGTTAAAAAGACTTAAGGCAGAACTAAATCATTTAAGAGATATTGAGCGTCCAAAGGCATCTCAAGCAATTGGAGAGGCAAGAGATAAAGGCGATTTGTCAGAAAATGCCGAATACGACGCTGCAAAGGAAGCACAAGGTCTCTTGGAAATGAAAATTGCAAAGATGGAGAATACGGTTGCAAATGCACGTTTAATTGACGAGTCTCAATTAGATACTTCTAAAGTATTGGTGCTTTCAATCGTAAAATTGAAGAACCAAAATAATGGTATGGAAATGACCTATAAGTTGGTTGCAGAAAGCGAAGCAGATCTTAAGACTGGTAAGATTTCGGTAAGTTCTCCAATTGGCAAAGGTCTATTGGGTAAAAAAGTAGGAGACACGGCAGAAATTGTTGTGCCTAGCGGAGCTATGAAATTTGAAATACTTGAAATTACAAGAGCTTAAATTTTTTAAATAACTATATTTAATCCTACCCTATTTATTTGGGTAGGATTTTTTGTTGCCACTAAATATTAGAAACTATGCCAACTATTTTTACTAAGATTATTAATGGTGAAATACCATGTTTTAAAGTGGCTGAAGATGAAAATTTCTTAGCTTTTTTAGATATCAACCCCAATGCAAAAGGGCATACATTATGTATACCTAAAAAAGAAGTCAATAAAATATTAGAATTAGATGAAGAGACGTATTTAGGGCTAATGTCATTTTCACGAAAGGTCGGTATAGCTTTAGAGAAAACAGTGGACTGTAAGCGAGTAGGCATGTCGGTTATTGGGTTAGAGGTGCCACATGTTCATGTTCATTTAATTCCTTTAAATGAAATGGAAGATGCTACTTTTCAGCATAAAGTAAAACTAAGTAATGAAGAACTTTCTGGTCTAGCCCAAACTATTGCTGCTAAAGTGGTATAGCTCCAGAAATTAACAGATATATTACACCTGCCACCAATGCTATTAGTACCAGTATTATACTGTAAAAAAGTAATGTTGGTTTAGATGATTTTTTAGCTGGTACCGCTGTCTTTTGGTAGTAATTGAACATGCGCTCAATATCATCGGTCCAACTTACAGGGTAGATTGTAGAATGGCAAGTATTACAAACTAATTTATTGCTTAGTTCGGGTGTAATCTTATGAAAGAAGCTACCATATGTATGTTTCTGATAAAAAGTAAGATTTAAATCTTGATTAAAACATTCAGGACAGTTATTATTCAGTTTGGCTTCTTTAATAACTTCTAATTTTTCCTTGGCCATAATTAATGAGACACTTTTAGAGAAATTTGCATTATAGTTCCTTCTTTACCAGATGATAACACCTTTATTTTACCGTCGTGATATTCTTCTACGATACGCTTAACCAAAGAAAGACCAAGGCCCCATCCTCTTTTTTTAGAGGTGAAACCTGGTGTAAAGATACTATTATAGTTGCTTTTTGAAATACCATGTCCGGTATCTGCTATTAAAATGTTTACGAATTTGTTGTCTTGAACGATTTCAATAGCTATACTGCCCTTACCACGCATAGCGTCTATTCCATTTTTAACCAAGTTTTCTATAGTCCAGTTATATAATGAGCTATTGAGCAAAACCGGTAAATGTTCAACTTTAGTATTAAATGAAAAATGAATAAGCTTAGAGCTTCTTCGCTTTAAATAGTCATAAGCATCTTGAGTTTCTTTTACAATGTCACTTTCTACAAGTTTTGGTAGAGATCCAATTTTAGAGAAACGTTCTGTAATAGTTTGTAATCGATCAATATCTTTTTCAATTTCTTTGGTAATACTAGGGTTGATATCCTCAGATTTCAATAATTCGTTCCATCCTAAGAGAGATGATAAAGGTGTGCCAATTTGGTGTGCAGTTTCTTTTGCCATTCCGGCCCACAATTTATTCTGTTCTGCAGCTTTGTTTGTTTTAAACAAGAAGTAAATCACAGCAGCGAAGAGAAAAATTATTAAGAGTAAAGCAATAGGATAGAATTTTAGTTTGTTGAGAACATCAGAGTTTCCATAATATAAGGTTGCCAAATGTTCGCCTTGCTGGTCTATAGAAATAGGAGTGTTTTCGCTCTTGAATTTTTTGAGTTGCTGTTGAATATAGGCTGAATCTTGTTTTTTGTTTGGCGGAAAATTGTTTACCCGAATAGATTCATCCTTGTTAATAAGGATCATTGGGGTAGATGTGTTGTTCTGAAATACTTTTAAATGAAGACTTCCTAAATCTACAGTTTCAGAAGATTGTAAAAATTCTGATTGTGCCGTAGCCCAAATCTCCATTTTTAATCGTTCTTCTTCCTTAAATTGTTTGAAAAAGCTATTGGTATTCCATAAGATAAGGCTCACTACAACAAAGGAGCCTATCAATAGAAAAATGTTGGAAATTTTGTTTTTAGGAATAAAGTTCATCCAATAGTTATCTAATACTAAAGATAACCCTAATTGTGAATAATTGTTGTGTTGTAATCGTTGCACCATGTTTTATTAACGCATCATTTTATGTATTTTTGTAGACTATTGTAAAAAGAGTTCAAGATGGAAATAGAAGGTAAAGTTAAATTGATAGGAGAAACCCAATCCTTTGGATCTAATGGGTTTAGAAAAAGAGAGTTGGTAGTTACTACAGACGAGCAATATCCACAACATATAATGGTTGAGTTTGTTCAAGATAAATGTGATTTGTTGAATACTTATGCGGTAGGGCAAGATGTAAAAGTTAGCATCAACCTTAGAGGAAGAGAGTGGACAAATCCTCAAGGACAGGTAAAGTATTTTAACTCTATTCAAGGATGGCGTATAGAAGGAGCATCACAAGGTGCACCAGCAGCAGGAATGCCGCCAGTACCACCAATGGAGGCTTTTGAGCCTGCAGATAACTTAAATGAAGAAGATCATGATGATCTTCCATTTTAAGGATTATAAAGAAATTTTATAAGGCGGTATGCCTTCTAAATATAAAACTTGTTTAACTTAAATAGTTGAACAAGTTTTTTTGTTTTACGCCCTTTATTTATTTTCAGAGAAATTTAGAATACACTAAGTAAGTATGTACTTTTTAACCGATGAACTTGTGTTTCCTCCAGTAGATGATGCCAATGTAGAAGGATTATTGGCGGTGGGTGGCGATCTCTCTCCAGAGCGATTATTATTAGCTTATCAAAGTGGAATATTTCCTTGGTTTGATAATGATTCCATTATTCTATGGTGGAGTCCCGATCCAAGAATGATACTCTATCCAAATGAGATTAAAATCTCTAAAAGCATGCGAAAAGTCATTCGTGACAATAAATTCAAATTAACGGTGAATACTTGTTTTAAAGAAGTTCTAGAATATTGCTCATCTGTTCCTAGAGAGGGACAAGACGGTACGTGGATAACTGAAGAAATGAAGAATGCATATATTGAATTACATAACAGAGGAATAGCAAAGTCTTACGAGGTTTGGGAAAAAGACAAGCTGGTAGGTGGTTTGTATGGTGTTGATTTAGGTCATATATTTTGCGGCGAGAGTATGTTCAGTTTAACATCTAATGCGTCAAAATTTGCTTTTATAAAATTGGCGCAAGAATTACAAGCCAAAGAATATAATATCATAGATTGCCAACTGCACACAGATCATTTAGAAAGTTTGGGTGCTAAAGAAATTTCGAGAAAAGAGTTTGTGAAATTCTTAAAGTGATATAACAAGACTATTTAAGATAAAGAATACATGCTCCGTACGTTCTGTATAATTTTCCATTCTATATTGAATGCCAAATTGTGCTTTTAGATTACTAGAAATAGACCATCCAATTTGAGAAGTTATTCTTTGGTCGTACATTGGTTTTATGCTTTTTCCAAGGCTAAGTAACGACTCTGTTGTAGCTACTAAATATGGTTCGCCAATATCCATTTTTAAACCCTTTAAAGGAATATCTACAGCAAATCTATATCTAAAACGATGTTCCGAACTAGTAGGTCGTATGCGCTGTTCAATTCTAAATCGGTGACCTAAACGTGCGCTATTTGTTTTTTTGGCAATATTAAATTGTTCTGTTAATCTAAGTTCATCCTTATCATTTTCGAAGGCTTCTCTAAATCTGTATTGGATTCCTAGACCTATACTTTTATATGGGTCAATTGCCAAAGATGAAAAATGGGAGATTTCTATTTGCCGAACAGTAAGTTGCGTTTTCTGGTCATTGTAGATGTAATTTCTATTTGATAATGAGAAATTCTGTTTTAGTAATGGAGTTACCTTATAATTTAGGGATACTTCTGGCTCCCAATATGCAGTAGTATTATCTTGAGAGTGTAGGTTAAGAGTTCCTATCAATACTATAAATGAACTAATGAATAATCCCTTAATAGAGTACATGATCATAATTTGGAGGAAGAGAGGTTCTTATTTGTTTAAAGTTGCCATCAGCATCAAACAAGATTTCGTAGTCTAAATATCCGCCTTCTTTTCTGCCAACAACTACAAGTTCATAATTGTTAGAAGGTAGAATAAGATTTTGAAATGCATTTTTAAAAGTTTTTTCTAGTGAATCATTAGTTGAAGAATATTGTTGTTGTAGTCTTTTAATACGGTATTTAGAGAAATTATTGTTCAAATAGCTTTCTATGTTTGAGTATGTATCATTTGGGATATCGGTAGATTTAATTAGTATTTCTATATCTTCCAACGCCCCGTCTTCATTAAATTCTATGCTATACCAAAGTTTGTCTTTTTTTAGTTTAGCCTCATAACTGATTTTTATGCTATCAGTTTCCTTATAAAATTTAATGCGCTTAAAATCTGTGATGTTTTCTTCAATGGTTGAAATTGCTGCTGTAGGGAATTGAGATTTAAGAATACGATGCTCCCTTTCGTATTTATATTGAGAGTGTGCTAGTTGAAAACAGAAAAGAAAACCAGCTAAGATTATTTTTACTTGAATATTTTTCATGGTAGGTGTATTTATTATTGCTTACACTTCAGTGTATCTAAAACAATCTAGTTGGTGGTCATTTACCATACCGGTAGCTTGCATAAATGCATATATAATGGTGCTACCTACAAATTTAAAACCTCGCTTTTTAAGGTCCTTGCTAATGGTATCTGAAATAGGTGTATTTGCTGGTGCTTCTTTATAATTTACTACCTCGTTTTTAATCTGTTTATCATTTACAAATTTCCAAATATAGTCACTAAAAGAGCCGAATTCTTTCTGAATTTCTATGTATGCTTGGGCATTAGTTACTGTTGCACGAACTTTTAATTTATTCCTGATAATACCTTCGTCTTGTAGTAAATCTAAAATTTTAGTTTCAGGATATGTAGCAATTTTCTTATAATCGAAATGGTCAAAAGCAACTCTAAAATTCTCTCGTCTTTTAAGAATTGTAATCCAACTTAGCCCAGCTTGAAAAGTTTCCAACACTAAAAATTCAAACAATAATGCATCATTTTTTACGGGAACGCCCCATTCTTGATCATGATATTTTTCGTAAAGTGTATCGCCCTTGCACCAGCCGCATCTATTTTTATCCATGAATTAAAAGTACTATATATTGGCTTCTGGTCAAATTAAAACCAGTTAACAATATTTAAATATATGGGCATTCTTAAAGAAATATTGAAGGGAAAAGTAATTGCCAGAGCCATTGGAAAATATAAACTTGGATCTAGGTTGACTATGGTATTTATACTTTGGCTGTCTGGTTTCGTAGCAGGTTAGTTTGTTTTTTGTCCATGTAAACAATAGGTACGACATTAAGCATAGGTATGTTTTTGGAATACTTTTTCTTAGCAACATATTTATGGCTACAAATAGTAACGATTTTGTTTTGCCTTCTATAATTGTTTGCTTGTGTTTTTCAATTAATCCGGTTACCCTATTCTTTTTAAAAACCTTTGTTGTTCAAATGTTTGCCTAAATAGCAAATTCTGATTTAAAAATAGCTTGGTAATCTCTTTTGCCTGTTTTTTATTCTTAAGCGTAATGTAGTCTAAAATCATATTTTAAATATTTTATACGCCTTTTTAGTTAAGTCCTTTAATGCGACAGTTACTAATTAGTAGTTAATGAAAAATCCTAAATGGAACTTTTGTTAAAGACCATTTAGGATTTCCGTTAATCGTTAATTATACGAACATTTAAGATTTGAATCTAGAATTTAATTGTTTTAATTCTTCGTCGTTTAACGCACTTTTTAAGTTAGCGTTGACATAAGAAAATTTATTAAAAAATTTACTGCCGTTTACAGGTACTATTCTTGCGACATAGTCACTTGTCAGTGATTCAATTTTTACATGCATTCCATTTAAACCTTTATAATTGGCAATGGCACCGCGTTTAATGATGAAATTAGTTTTTGGAAAATAGAGATGTTGAAACGGTGTGTTTCCATCTTTATTTATAAATAAAATATCGCCAGTTTTTAAATTACTGACTTCGTTTTGGCTAAAGCTGCTAGTTGAAAACATTAAAAATGCAAGCAGTACAATGGTGTATTTCATAACACTTCATTTAAAGATTAAACATTATTTTTTATTGAAAACATCTTTCTTAGGATGTTTTTTCTTTATCTCTAAAATAACAAAAATCCTAAATAAGAAAGCATTACTTTCGTTAAAAAATGTTAAACTATTATAATATGATAGTAATACTATTATATTTGCGACGGATTAAAAATTTGAGAAGAAATGGATAGACTATTACAGGGCGTAACTATTAAAATTAACGACAAGCTATATGTTAAGGATCCGGAATCTTCAGAATTGGGTAAGAGAATCATTGAAATAAGTATTCAAATGATTAATGAAATGGGGTTTGAAAATTTTACTTTCAAAAAATTAGGGCTTAAAATCGGTTCTAATGAAAGTTCTATTTATCGTTATTTTGAGAATAAACATAAGCTTCTATTGTATCTAACATCTTGGTATTGGGGTTGGATGGAGTATCAAATGGTATTCGCAACTAATAGTATCAAGAACTCAAAAGAAAAATTGTTAAAAGCAATATTGATAATAACTAGAGAAGTTAAAGAAGATTCAGCTTTTTCGCACATCAATGAAGTGTTGTTAAATAAGATTGTTATTAACGAATATTCAAAGTCATACTTAACTAAAGAGGTAGATGCTGAAAACAAAGAGGGTTTTTACATCATTTATAAAAGACTTATAGGCAGGCTGGGCGAAATGATTACCGAGGTTGATACAGATTATCAATATCCAACAAGTTTAGCCAGTACCATTCTTGAAAATGGTTTGCATCAACATTTTTTAAAAGAACATTTTCCTTCCCTTACAAATTGTAACGACAAGGTAACGCCTACGCAGTATTTAACACACCTTGTATTCAATACCCTAAATAAAAAATTAGATGAGTAAAAATATTCTAACTGCCTGGCAACGTTTTCTTGGCTTATTGAAATTAGACAAGAAAGATGTTTTTCAGGTATTCTACTATGCCATATTTGCTGGTGTTGTAAACTTGTCTTTACCATTAGGTATACAGGCGATAATAAACCTAATGCAGGGAGCTCAGATCAGTACTTCTTGGATAGTACTAGTTGTTTTGGTAACCTTGGGTGTTGCATTTGTAGGAATACTTCAGTTAATGCAAATAAGGATTATTGAAAACGTTCAACAAAAAATATTTACTAGAGCCTCGTTTGAATTCGCATATAGATTTCCGAAAATAAAAATGAGTGAACTTCATAATTACTATCCGCCAGAATTGGCGAATCGGTTTTTTGATACATTAACGATTCAAAAATCATTGTCAAAAGTATTGATAGATTTTCCTGCTGCTTTATTACAAATTGTTTTTGGTTTATTACTATTATCATTCTACCATCCTTTCTTTATCGTTTATGGTATTCTTTTGCTTTTGTTAATTTATATAGTATTTAAGTTTACGGCACAACGGGGTTTAGATACCAGTTTAGATGAATCTAAGAGTAAATATAAGGTAGCACACTGGCTTCAAGAAATTGCCCGTTCAATTGTTAGCTTTAAACTCTCTGGTAAAACTTCTCATGCATTAGATAAGAATGATACCCTAGTAGTAGAGTATTTGAATGCTAGGGAAAGTCACTTTAGAGTGATAGTGCTACAGTTTATACAAATGATTGGTTTTAAGGTTTTGGTAACTGGTGGACTTTTATTGATAGGTGGGTTGTTGGTACTAAACCAAGAGATGAACATAGGTCAATTTGTAGCTGCGGAAATCATTATTCTTTTAGTGATAAGCTCTGTAGAGAAACTAATTTTAGGGTTAGAAACCTTTTACGACCTGTTAACTTCTTTAGAGAAAATGGGACAGGTAGTAGATAAGGAATTGGAACAACAGAATGGTGAAAAACCATTCTTGGAGAACCAATCGTTTACTATAGAATTAAGTGAGATTTCATATAGTGTACCCCAACCTAAAAGAGAGATAATTTCTAATTTAAGTTTAACGATTTCTCCATCGTGTACTATTCTATTAAGAGGGAGCAGTGGGTCAGGTAAAAATACCTTACTAAGAATTATAGCAGGTATTATAGAGCCCGATTCTGGTGGGGTATATGTAAATGGTGTTTCTTTAAAAGGAATGAATTTAAATTATTACCGCTCCCATCTTGGGCAATCATTACCAGAAGAATCGCCTTTTGAGGGGACGATTTTACACAATATTACTTTTGGGGATAAAGACACTACTAATGAGCAAGTGTATTGGGCACTTGATAAAGTTGGTTTGACCGATTTTGTCAAAAAACAACCAGAAGGTTTAAATACAATTCTGTATCCAGAGGGGAAACAGATTCCGCATACAGTGTCAAAGAAAATTGTTTTAGCCAGAAGTATTGTGCGTAAGCCAAAACTACTTATTCTAAAAGATCCTTTAGATCAGTTTAATAGCGAAGAAGCAGATCGAATTTTAAGCTTTTTAAGTGACCCATCTAATGGTTGGGCGTTATTAGTTGTGAGTGAGAATGATAAGTGGATCAAAAAATGTTCACGAATAATTACGATGGAAAAAGGACAGATTATTAACGAAATCGAAGGAAAAGATGCTTAATATATCTCATAAAAAACTAAACGAAAATGTGTCTATAGAGCGTTTTAAATCCGTTCAAAAAGTCAGTCATAATAGACATTATAAGCACTTTAATAGGTTTCTTTTTGCCTTTGCGGTAGTAGGCGTTATTGTATTGTTTCTGCCTTGGACGCAAACTATAAATGCAAGAGGATATTTAACAACATTGGCTCCTGGTCAAAGACCACAGACTATTCAATCTCAAATACCGGGTAGAATAGAAGAGTGGTTTGTACAAGAGGGGGATTATGTAAAAAAAGGAGATACCATTCTTTTTATCTCTGAGGTAAAATCAGAATATTTTGATCCAAATTTGGTGGAGCGCACAGGGCAACAACTGAAGTCTAAAAGTTCTTCTGTTACTTCTTATGAGGGTAAGGTAAAATCTTTAGATAATCAGGTTGGTGCACTTTTTAATGAAAGAAAGTTAAAGCTAGAGCAGGCAAAAAACAAACTATTACAGTCAAAGCTAAAAGCGCAAAGTGATAGTATAGATTTTGAAGCTGCTAAAACCAATATTAAAATTGCAGAGCGGCAATATGAGCGTACGGCGCAATTGGAAAGTGAAGGGTTAAAGGCAGTTACAGATGTTGAAGAGAAAAGATTGAAGTTACAGGAAACGCAAGCAAAGTTACTTTCTCAAGAGAATAAATTATTGGCTGCCAAAAATGAAATTATAAATGCAGAGGTAGAAATTAATAGAGTGCAGGCTTCGTATACCGATAAGATTTCAAAAGCACAGAGTGATAAATTTACGGCGATGTCCAACCAATTTGACTCTGAGGCACAAGTAAGTAAATTGGAGAATGACTATACAAATTATCAAATGAGAAGTGCACTACGATATATACGTGCACCACAAAATGGATATATTAATAAGGTGATAACAGCGGGTATAGGAGAGACTTTTAAAGAAGGTACTCCGTTGGTTGGTATTATGCCGGCAGATTATGATATGGCGGTCGAGACATTTGTAAACCCTATAGATTTACCGCTTATTCATTTAGGGGAAACAGTGCGAATCCAGTTTGATGGATGGCCTGCAATAGTATTTAGCGGGTGGCCAAATGCATCTTACGGTACGTATGCCGGTAAAGTAGTTGCCATTGAAACATTTATAAATCCGAATGGGAAATATAGAGTGTTGTTGTCTCCGGATAAAGAAGACCAAGCCTGGCCTAATGCTTTGCGTGTAGGCTCTGGAGCGAATACAATTGCATTGCTGGAAGATGTGCCAATTTGGTACGAGCTGTGGCGTCAATTAAACGGATTTCCGCCAAATTATTATCAGCCAGAAGGAGCACAAGACAAACCCGTAAAAAAATAACGATGAGAAGATTTATTTTCTTTTTCTATCTGTGTGTTGGTTTTGTTGCAAATGCCCAAACGGTAGATTCTATACCATTGAATTTTAAAGAGTATTTGGGTTATGTGAAAAAGTATCACCCTATTACCAAGCAGGCAGAGATGGTTATGAGTGTGGGGCAGGCAAATCTTATGAAAGCACGTGGCGGCTTTGACCCTAAGATTTCTCTTGATTATTCTACAAAGGAGTTTAAAGGAACGGAGTATTACGATTTATTGAATTCCACTTTTAAAGTGCCTACTTGGTATGGTATAGAATTGAAAGGAGAATTTGAGCAATACTCGGGTGAGTATTTAAATGCTGAAAGAAACGTGCCTGATGATGGATTGTACAGTGCTGGAGTGTCTCTTTCTTTAGGTCGTGGATCTTGGATGAACGAGCGCATGGCTACCGTAAAAAAAGCCAAGTTTTTTAGGGAACAGTCCAAGGCAGATAGAGATTTATTGGTCAATCAAGTATTGTTCGATGCTTCTCTGGCATATTTTAATTGGCTACAAGCGTACAGAAACAGTCTATTGTTTAATGATTTTTTATTGAATGCAAAGGTTAGGTTAAACGGTGTAAATAGAAGTGCGCAGTTTGGGGAAATAGCAGCTATAGATACGGTTGAAGCTAAAATAGCCGTCCAGAATAGAGCGTTAGAGAAGGAGCAGGCAAATGTAGTTTTACGAAATGCGAGGTTAGAACTTTCTAATTACCTGTGGATGGGTGAAAATATACCAATGGAATTACAGCCGCAAGTGGTGCCAGATATTTCTTTAGATACAGAGATAGATCAAGCATTGGAAATATTAGGAAAACCGTTAGATAGTTTTGTTTTAGAGAATCATCCTAAGTTAAAATCATTAGGGTATAAAATAGATGGTTTGGTAGTGGATAAGCGTTTAAAGACAAACAAGTTGTTGCCTAAAATAGACGTGGAGTATAAATTTATTACGGAAACACCAGAGTATATAAATTCATTTGAAACTCAAAACTACAAGGGTGGATTGAATTTTGAACTCCCGTTATTTCTGCGAAAAGAAAGAGGAGATTTGAAATTGGCAAAATTGAAACTAAAAGATGCCCAGTACGAATTTGATAATGCTGAGGTTCAGATTCAAAATAAAATAACGGCTATCTATAATGAGTTAGATTCTTTTGAAAATCAGAATGTTTTAATAGATGATATTGTAGCAAGTTATGAAGTCTTATTGGCAGCTGAAGAACGAAAATTCACCTTTGGGGAAAGTTCGCTTTTCCTTATTAATTCAAGAGAAAGTAAGTTGATAGATGCTGTTTTAAAACAAAACCAAGTAGAGAATAAATACTTTACGGCTAAGGCTAAATTATTTAATAGTCTAGCGGTCAATCCTGAGAATTTGTAAGCTTTGTACTTTTATCACTACTAAAGCGTTCGATTAGAGTAGATAAAATATAAAAGTAAGCTTGATGGAATTAGTGATAGAGGATTTAATTGAAAAAGGTTTAGAGACTAGTTATAGCTATTTAGAATATAGAAACTTAGTTTCAGGTTTAGCTGAAAAGGGAGCGGCAACAGGTCCGGTTCAAACAGAAGCATTAACGCAATACACGCAATTGAATAATAGTCGTATGCGCAGGTGGGACAAAACCTTGAAGTTTAGCGATGAGGCTGTTGCTAAAATTAAATCTGTTCAGCAAAAAATATCTTGGGTAGTATTATCGGAAAGCTGGTGTGGAGATGCTTCACCTGCATTGCCGGTAATGCATAAAATAACAGAGCTAAATCCTAATATATCATTATCTATAATTCTACGTGATAAGAATTTAGATATTATGAATCAGTTTCTAACCAATGGCGGTATGTCTATACCTAAATTAATAGCAATTGATGGAGAGGAAAACACTGTTGTAGCCACTTGGGGTCCAAGGTCAATGAAATCGACAAATTTGGTAGATACCTATAAAGCAGAACATGGTGAGTTGACACCTGAGTTTAAACAAGACTTGCAGGTTTTTTATAATAAGGATAAGGGGCAGAGTATTTTAGAAGATTTGTTAAAATTACTTCCCTTGAAATAAGTAAGTGATTGTGCCTTTTTGAGATTCTTTTTCAGAAGAATTGAATCTTGCTTTTAATGCGTAATTAATAGCGTTCTCAACAAGACAGCCGTTAGAAGTTCCAGAACTTCTTTCGTTATAATCTGCTTCGGTAACATAGCCTAAAGCATTTACTTCTATATTAATGACAACCTTGCCTCCTTCAATACAAGTATATATTGGGGGAGGTAATTTGTAATTGTTTCTATCAACCAAAGAATAGGAGACAGAGGTTCTTCTTGCAGCTAAGTTGTTGGTGAACTCTTTCTTTTGAGCTTCCTTTTCGCCTAATAGTTGCTTTTTTTCTTCTCTCTTTTTAGCTAATGCTTTTACCCGTTCAGAATAGCCCGTATCAGAAATGATTTCTTCGGTAGGGTCACCGTCACTCATTTCGCTACGCTCTTCCATTAACTCTTCTAAAGTTTGTAATGGTTCAGGATTGCCGTAACTCGGCTTTGCCGTTTCGTTAAATGCTAAATGGCTTTTTATAGGGTCTGCATTGGCTTGCTCTTCTAAGGGATCCTCTTTCTTTAGAATTTCTTCCAAAATCTCTTGATCCATAACCATTTCTACAACATAATCTTCATGAGATTCTTGTTGACCACCAAACTGAATACCATACAATACCAGCACTACAATAGACAAGCTAAAAGTAGTGGCAAGTAATGATAATTGTTTTCTATTCAGATTCATGGTTATATAACCTTAATAACACCAAAATATTTTAGGAAATCGATAAATGACAATCAAATGCTTGTTACTTATTTTCTTCCGGTCCTAATAATATATCGGCAAAGACCAAAGGGTCTTGTGCATTATCTACGTTAAAATCACCTATTTTGGTTCTTCTAAGTGCAGTTAAATGTGCTCCCGAATTTAGGGCTTTACCAAAATCGTTAGCTATAGACCTTATATAGGTGCCTTTACTGCATGCAATTCTAAAGTGAATATTTAAACCGTCAATATCAGTAATATCGAAAGCACTAACAGATACTTTTCGTTTTGGAATATCTACAGCTATACCTTCACGAGCTAATTCATATAAACGTTTTCCATCTTTCTTTAATGCGGAAAAGACAGGTGGCGCTTGTTCAATTTCACCAAGAAACTGACTAGTTGTGGTTTTAATAAGATCTGGTGTAATATGATCGGTAGCGAAGGTTTCGTTTATTTCGGTCTCAAGGTCGTAAGATGGTGTTGTGCCGCCTAAGGTAAAAACACCTGTGTATTCTTTTTCTTGACCTTGGTATTCCGTTATTTTTTTTGTGAATTTCCCTGTACAAATTACCAGTAAACCTGTAGCTAAAGGGTCTAAGGTTCCTGCGTGTCCAATTTTAAATTTCTTTAAACTGAATTTCTTTCTAATTGCCCATTTTAATTTATTTACCGCCTGAAAGGAAGACCATTCTAGTGGTTTATCAATCAGTAATAACTGACCATTTAAATAATCTTCTTTGGTCAAATCTTTCATGAACTAAAAGTGTTTAAAAGGGATACTACGGGTTAGTGAATCCGTAAATAATAGCAATCAATCCTACAACAAGACAGTAGATGGCAAAATACGAAAGCTTACTTTTTCGTACCAATTTAATCATCCAGGTACAAGCGGCAAGACCAGCAAGAAAGGCAGCAATAAAACCTGCGCCCATTGCGATATTGTTTTCTCCATCAAAATTTAGATCTCCGCTCATAATGTCTTTGGCAATTTTACCAAAAATTAACGGAACGACCATTAAGAAAGAAAATCGAGCAGCTTTCGATTTATCTACCCCTAAAAGAACAGAAGTAGAAATGGTAGCTCCACTACGAGAAATACCAGGTAGCATTGCAATTGCTTGAGAGATACCAACAATAAAAGCATTTTTGAAGCTTACTTTTTTATCAGTATCCTTTGCTTTGTCTGCAAAAAATAGAAGTACTGCTGTAATAATCAGCATAAACCCTACAAAACGAATATTACCACCAAAAAAGGCTTCTAATTGTTCTTCAAAAAACAAGCCTACAAATACTGCAGGTAACATAGAGATAATAATCTTGGCAGAAAACTGACTTTCTTCGTTCCATTTAAATTGAAACAGCCCACTAAGAATTTCCCAGATATCTTTTCTGAAAACAACAATGGTACTCAATGCTGTAGCAAAATGAAGAACTACCGTAAACAATAAACTTTCTTCTTGTACAGAGTCATCTCCTAAAATGGCTTTACCCAATTCTAAATGACCACTTGAAGAAACGGGTAGAAACTCGGTTAAACCTTGAATAATACCGAGTATAATAGCATCTAAAGTGTCCAATTAATCTTTCTTTTTGTGAGGGTTCAACAAAATAGCATATATCTCTATTCCTAAGCCAATAAGTACTAAAGTAGGAGCTAGTCTAATTCTTCTAAAATTAAAGATTTCAGGATTAAAAACGTTTGGATCGTCACTACCACCGCCGCTCATTAAAATGAAACCTACCGTAATACAGGCAAGACCAATGAACATGAATAAATAATTCTTCTTTTGAAAAATAAATTCTTGTTTGGTATGCTGTTCTACTCTATTGTTTTTACTCATGCCGCAAATTTAATAATATAATTCGTCCGTTCTAAGATTTAAGAAGCGTTGGGTCGCGAAATAGGTGCTAATGAACGAAATAAGAATTCCTAACAGAAAAACACTAACGAATAAAATAACAAGAATATAAGGTTCGTCTAAGAGCCCTAAATCTTGAAAATTAGTATTTACATAATATACAACGCCGGCAATAGCTATTAAGGCAATTGCAGATCCAATCATGCCCAATTTAATATTTTGCCAAATAAATGGTTTGCGTATAAATGTCTTTGTGGCGCCTACCATCTGCATGGTTTTGATGATAAATCTTTTTGAGTAGATAGATAGTCGTATAGAGCTATTGATAAGAAGTACAGCAATAAAGGTAAAAATAGCACTGGCTACTAAAATCCAGAAGCCTATTTGTTCTACACTTTTGGCTACCATACTTACTAAAACCTTATCATAACTCACTTCGTCAACAAAGCTCTTTTCTGCAAGGGTATCGGCTATTTCTTCTACTTTTTCGGCAGTTACGAAATCTGCGTTAAGTTTTACGTCGATAGAATTTTTAAGTGGATTGTAGCCTAAATAATCAACAAAATCTTCACCTATTTCTTCACTGTGTTGTTTAGCTGCCTCTTCTTTAGAAACATAAGTGGAAGATTTGGTGTATTCTGACATTGCCAATGTTTTTTGAAGTTGTTCAACTTCAATTTCTTTGGTGTTTTCCTTTAAAAAGACAGAAATGGTAATCTGTTCTTTAGAACGGTCTGCCATTTTTTTGGTATTCAATACCAGTAATCCTAATATTCCCAAGAGGAACAAGACCAATGCAATACTTAGCACCACAGAAAAATAGGAGGAGATGAGTTTGCGTCTTTGATAATTTTCGAAAGAGTTCGCCATAGTACTTAAAAGTGCAGTAAAAATAGCAAAGTATTGTCAAATGGAACTTAAAAATTTGAACCGTTAACGTTTTAAACTAAAGTGCCCTTTAAATTGAGAGGAATCTGCGGTAATTAAATACCAGTAATCGTCTTCTATCATTGGTTTACCTTGAAAAAAGCCATCCCATGAAAATGAACTTGTATTGCTGTATTTGAGTAGCATTCCATAACGGTCAAAAATAGAAATGGTGACATTGCTAAAAACTTCCAAACCGTCTGGTTCAAAAAAATCATTGAACGAATCTCCGTTCGGCGTAAAAAACTTAGGAATGACTAAGTGATAAAAATCTTCGGTTACTACGCCACAATCTGTATTGTCTTGCACGTAAATAGTATAAAATCCTCCTTCTACAGCTTCAAAAATTGAACTAGATTGAAATGAAATTCCGTCTAAAGAATATTCAAAGTCTCCTTCATTAATAGTTGAAATAAGAATGGATGGTCCGTCAGATTCTATTCGGTCTATTCTTGGTAAGTCTATTTGTTCTACAAAGAAGTTGCGAGATTCTGAGCATCCATTGGTGTTGGTAACGGTCACCGAGTATTCACCAGGTTCTTCAACATCTATAAATTTGGTGGTTGCCCCTGTGCTCCATTGGTAGGTAACGTTGTCAATAGCTGCATCGAGGGTGATAAAAGAATTTTCACAAATAAAAGTGCTGGCATCATCTGGTATTACCGGCAACGCATTAACGGTTAAGGTAATCGCTGTTCTGGTAGCCGAAGCGCATTCTATTTCGTTAGAATTCGCTTCGGCATAATAAGTACCGGCTATACCTATTTCTAAATTAGGATTTTCAGATAAAATTAAACTTCCACCAGTGGCGGCATCATACCAATTAATGGAATATGAATTTTGAGTGGTGGCGGTTAAGGTTCCTAATTCGCCATCACAAACAACTACATCTCCTGCACTGGTTGGGGCATTGGGTACAGGTAAAACTATAATGTCAAATACATCCGAAACAACATTGCATAAATCATTGTTTACATTTATGGGGTCTTCAGATGTTTTTACCCTAAAATATGTTGTACTAGTTACGGCTGGTGTTGATAAAGTGTCGCCCGTTTCCCCAGGAATATCTGTCCAACTTTGTTGGTCTGTACTCTGTTGCCATTGGTAGGCGTGTGTTGAGAAAATAGAGAAATCTGGTGTAACAGTTAATGTTCTAGAAACCCCACCTTGATCTTCGCAAACGACCAAGTTCTGTTCATTGGCACCTGAAGAAACGTTGATGTTATCTCCACAAGATTTAAATAGAATGTCATCTATAGCAAGGTCATTACCACAACCGCCATTACTGTTATTTCTCATCTTTAAAATGACAGATGTTTGTCCGGGTTCCGTTTTAAAAACCAGTGCGTATTGTTTCCATTCTGTACTTCCTGTGCCCGTAATACTCCCTGTATCTCCTTGTGAAAGAAGATTGGTGTCCGTTTCGTCCCATATTTGAAAACGAACATTTACGGGAATACTGTTTCCTTCACAACTACCTGGTGGTTGTAAATTGATGAGCCAAGAAGAAAATTCATATGTGGTATTTTCACATAACCCTGTTACCTCACGTTGGTAGAATTCTCCTGCTGTAAAACTGGCATTGACTATAAAAGATTTTCCATTGCTGTCACCAGGTGTGTGATCTTGTATGGAAAGCCAATCAAAGTAATTTGTGGTGCTAGAAATAGTATAGGATCCATCGTTTGGGGTTCCGGTCGTAAAGTTATAGGTAGTGGTTCCTGCAGGCAATGCGGGTCCGTCTATTGTGCCAGAGCCAAAATCTTCTGTAAAAATCGGATCACCAGAATTACCGCCACAGAAACCAAGTTGCGCTTGCAGATTGGCAATACTGCACCATGCAATTAATATAGTAAGTGAAAAATATTTGGGACACATCATATTCACTGTTTAAAGATATACTTTTTAGCACAATGGGTATTTAATATTATAACGCAAATCAAAGTACCTACTCTAAGAATGGTATTTTTGTTGAAATTTTCAAACTAAATTTTTTACAAGATGCTTAATTTATTGGATCTAAAAATATCCAGACCCGGACTTTGGTTTCCTACAATTTGGATTTATTTAGTTCCTTTTGGCAATCAGGCAGAGTTTTGGTTGAATATGAATTTTTGGTTAGGTCTTTTCTTTGTCACCTTTCCATTAAACTATTTGGTTTATGGTCTAAACGATTATAATGATATAGATGCCGATGCAGTAAACGAAAGAAAGGGTAACTACCTATTCGGAGCTAAAGCTTCAAAGAGCTATTTAAATGGGGTATTGGTTAAAGTAGCTTTTGTGACATTGTTCTTTGTGGTGCTGTTTACCTTTATATCTGGCATAAAAATGTTCCTCCTGCTGCTATTTATGATAGTTGTAAATATCCTTTATAATTTTAAACCGTTCCGAATTAAAGAACGACCTCCTTTTGAAATTCTTATTCAAGTGGGTTATGTGGTTACGGTATTTTTTTCAACCGAATTAAATGACTTAAATATGCTCCCGTGGCAGACATTGGTGTATTTGTCGCTATTTGCATTTCAAGCTCATATTGCTGGTGAAATAATGGATATAGAGCCAGATTTAGTTTCTGGCAAACGTACTACCGCAACTTTGGTGGGTCGCAAAAATTCAAAATTACTTATGCTTTTGATATTAGTTTGCGAATCTATTTTAGTCTGGTATTGGTTTAACGATATTGTATTGGCTTCATTTCTTACGCTTTTCTCGGCATTTCTGATTTTAGATATTTTTGTTCTTTTTAAAGACAGACCCTATACTTTACCCCAAATGAAATTGTTTGGTTACCTCATTAATTTATCAGCCCTAGTTTCTATGATGTGGGTGTTATATAGTGGAAATTTATTAGAGGTATAGCATTGGCTGTATCAATAACGTTATTCTTTCGCCTTTAACAGAATAAACCTATTTTTGCGACTTACAGAAAAGAAGCAAAGATCATGCAATACAATTTCAACGAAATTGAAGCCAAATGGCAAAAATACTGGGCAGAAAATCAAACATTTAAAGCAGAGAACGATTCTAAAAAAGAAAAATTCTATGTGTTGGATATGTTTCCTTATCCCTCTGGGGCAGGACTACATGTTGGTCATCCGCTAGGGTATATTGCAAGTGATATTTATGCGCGATATAAAAGGCATAAAGGTTTTAATGTATTGCACCCACAAGGGTACGATTCTTTTGGTTTGCCAGCAGAACAGTATGCTATTCAAACAGGTCAGCACCCTGCGGTAACTACCGCTGCTAATATTAAAACATACAGAAGGCAGTTAGATCAATTAGGTTTTTCTTTTGATTGGAGCAGAGAGGTGCGTACTTCTAGTCCGGAGTATTACAAATGGACACAGTGGATATTCATTCAAATATTCAATTCTTGGTATAATACCGATACTGATAAGGCGGAAGATGTAGAATCATTAATTGCTAAATTTTCGGCGGATGGCAATACCAATGTAAATGCGGTATGTGACGATGATATTGAATTGTTTTCTGCAGCTGATTGGAATTCTTTTTCTGATGTTAAAAAACAAGAAATACTATTACAATATAGATTAACGTACTTGGCGGATACTGAAGTAAACTGGTGCCCTGCACTAGGTACAGTATTGGCTAATGATGAAATAGTAAACGGAGTATCCGAACGTGGTGGTCATGCTGTTGTTCGTAAAAAAATGACCCAGTGGAGTATGCGTATTTCTGCATATGCACAACGTTTGTTAGATGGGTTAAATAAAATTGATTGGCCTCAACCGTTGAAAGATTCCCAAACTAATTGGATTGGGAGAAGTCAAGGTGCATCTGCAACTTTTAAAGTTAATAATCACGATGCTGTTATTGATGTATTTACTACTAGGCCAGACACTATTTTCGGAGTTTCATTTATGACTTTAGCGCCAGAGCATGAGCTGGTTTCTAAAATAACGACTGCAGCGCAAAAAGCTGAGGTAGAAAATTATATAGAGGCAACTGCAAAGCGTTCTGAGCGTGATCGTATGGCAGATGTAAAAACCATTTCTGGAGCTTTTACCGGTGCCTATGCAGAACATCCATTTACAAAAGAACCTATTCCAATTTGGATTGGGGACTATGTATTGGCAGGTTATGGAACTGGAGCAGTAATGTCTGTACCATGTGGTGATCAGCGCGATTACGATTTTGCAAAACATTTTAATATTGCTATTCCTAACATATTTGAAGGAGTAGATATTTCTGAGGAAGCATATGCAGATAAGGATAAAACGGTTATTGCTAATTCAGACTTCCTAAACGGATTGCCGTATAAAAAAGCTATGAAATTAGCTATCTATGAATTAGAGAAATTGGGGCAGGGCGAAGGAAAAATAAACTACAGATTACGTGATGCCGTATTTAGCCGTCAAAGATATTGGGGAGAACCTTTCCCAGTGTATTATGTAGACGGGATGCCTCAAATGATTGCAAAAGAGCACTTGCCGATCGCTTTGCCAGAAGTTGAAAAATATTTGCCGACCGAGACAGGTGAGCCACCTTTAGGTAATGCTGAGGTTTGGGCATGGGATACTGTAGCAAATAAAGTTGTCGATAATAACGAGATAAATAATACTACCATATTTCCCTTGGAGTTGAATACTATGCCTGGTTGGGCTGGTAGTTCTCAATACTTTAATAGGTATATGGACCCGCACAATAGCGAGGACATTTTCTCTGAAAAAGCAATTAATTACTGGCAAGATGTAGATTTATATATTGGTGGTAGCGAACACGCAACCGGTCACTTATTGTATTCTCGTTTTTGGCAAAAATTCATGTTCGATAAAGGTTTGGTGCCTAAAGATGAATTTGCTAAAAAGCTTATTAATCAAGGGATGATTACTGGGACTAGTGCGTTCGCTTATAAGTTGAAAGTAAAAGTGGTATTTAATGATGGTGAAGAAGCTACAAACCAAGTATTTATTTCTTCAGGAACTTACTTTCATCTAAAGTCAGTTCTTCAATTAGATGCTCAAAAACAAAAAGAGGAATTATCAAGAATCAATGAGCAAATGAAAATTGATATTTCGATGTATTATGCACCTGAGCCAAAAGCAAAAATTGTTATTGATATATATCCTTATTTTTCGGATGTGCAAAATTTACATGTTGACGTATCTATGGTGAATAGTTCTAATGTTTTGGATATAGAATTGTTTAAGAAATGGAGGTCTGAGTTTGATGAAGCGATTTTTATTGAAGAGGAAGCGGGTTATATTGTAGGTCGCGAAGTTGAAAAAATGTCCAAATCCAAATACAACGTTGTTAATCCTGATGCTATTTGTGAAGAATATGGTGCAGATAGTTTGCGTTTGTATGAAATGTTCTTAGGCCCTTTAGAGCAATCTAAACCTTGGAATACAGCTGGTATTACAGGTACACATTCTTTCTTGAAGAAATTATGGAGACAATTTCATTCCAATGAAAATGCTTCCTTTTTAGTAAACGAAGAGGAGCCTTCAAAAGAATCATGGAAAACATTACACAAGACTATTAAAAAGGTAGAAGAAGATATAGAGAACTTCAGTTTCAATACATCGGTATCTACATTTATGATCTGTGTTAATGAGCTTTCTTCGCAAAAATGTTACAGTAGAAAAGTGCTAGAGCCATTGGCTATTTTGGTATCGCCTTACGCACCACATATTGCGGAAGAGTTATGGAGTAAATTAGGTCATTCAGGATCTATAGCTACGGCACCTTTTCCAAAATTCGAAGGAAAGTATTTAGTAGAGAGCAGTAAAGAGTATCCTATTTCCTTTAATGGTAAAATGAAATTTACTTTAGAGCTTTCGCTAGATTTATCTAAAGAAGAGATAGAAGCTGCAGTAATGGCAAATGAAAAAACACAACAACAATTACAAGGTCGCGAGCCTAAAAAAGTAATTGTTGTTCCTGGTAAAATAGTCAATATCGTAGGGTAGTTACAATTTAAATAGTAAAAAAAGAGGCGATGAAAATCGTCTTTTTTTGTTTTGTAGATTTGTTAAGTAGTTTAATTATTAATCGGAATATATGGATGGTATTTAGATCTTAGGTTTGGTTGCGGCTACTTTTACTACAGGGGCTTTTGTACCTCAAGTATATAAGACTTGGAAAGAGAAATCTACTAAAGATATTTCTTTGGTTATGTATACTATTCTACTGTTAGGGGTTTTAATGTGGTTGTATTATGGTTTTTCATTACATAGTCTACCTATAATGATTGCTAATTTGGTTACGGCTGTGTTGTTAATTATCATGATTATTTTAAAATTAATTCACAAATAAATAATATACCCCATAAAAATTAGGGGTGTGTTGTTTGAGTAATCACAATTAAGACAATTAACCCCTACGTTTTATCGATATAATGTTTGATATGTGCATAATTAGTTTCAATTTTGCATCATAACATAAAATGATAAATCATGATTGTTGGTATCCCAAAGGAAATAAAGAACAATGAAAGCAGGGTAGGTATGACGCCAGGCGGAGTTTTTGAATTGGTAAAGAACGGCCACAAAGTATATGTCCAGTCAGAAGCTGGTGACGGCAGTGGTTTTTTTAATCAAGATTATCAACAAGCAGGTGCCATTATACTAGATACTATTGGTCAGATTTATGCCATGAGCGAGATGATAGTTAAGGTAAAGGAGCCTATTTCTGAGGAGTATGATTTAATTCAAGAAGGGCAAATACTATTTACCTACTTCCACTTTGCATCTAGTGAGGTATTGACAAAGGCTATGATCAAACAAAAAGCAGTTTGTATAGCATATGAAACAGTAGAAGATGAAGAGGGCACATTACCTCTTTTAACGCCAATGTCTGAAGTTGCGGGTAGAATGGCAATTCAGCAAGGAGCAAAATATTTAGAGAAACCAGTAAAGGGACGTGGCGTACTACTAGGTGGAGTACCTGGTGTAGCTCCGGGAAAGGTTTTGGTACTAGGAGCAGGGGTAGTTGGTATTCAAGCTGCTAAAATGGCAGCAGGGTTAGGGGCTCACGTAACTATATTAGATGTTAATATGAAACGTTTGCGTTATGCCAATGACGTAATGCCGCCGCATGTGGTTACTGAGTTTTCTAACGAATTTAATATCAGAAGGCTTATTAAAACACACGATTTAATTATTGGTGGTGTTTTACTGAAAGGAGCTAAAGCACCTAATTTAATAACTAGAGATATGCTAAAAGAAATGAGACCTGGTACCGTTATAGTTGATGTTGCTGTTGATCAAGGTGGTTGTGTAGAAACTACCAAGCCTACAACGCACGAAGACCCTATTTATATCATAGATGACGTGGTTCATTATTCCGTTGCAAATATGCCTGGTGCCGTACCGTATACGTCTACTATGGCCTTGACAAACGTAACGTTACCTTATGCTTTAAAGCTAGCCAATTTAGGATGGGAAGCAGCATGTGAAAAAGATGCAACTTTAAAGAAGGGGTTGAATATTGTAAAAGGTAGTGTAGTATTACAAGAAATTACTGAGGCTTTTGGTTGGGAAGAGATAGTCGCTTAACCTGTACAAATTGTCAGTAAAAAATGCCCTGCTATATTCGAAAGGAATTTGGCGGGGTTTTTGCTTTTACAATATTAGATTCTTAAAGAGTATGAATCTTTAGTATATTTAATCGATATAAAAATTGAAACATTATGATAGGATATTATATATTGATTGGGGCAATAGCTTTGGTCAGCTGGTTAGTAAGTAATAAGTTAAAGAGTAAGTTTAAGTTTTATTCTAAGGTTCATTTAGAGAATGGAATGAGTGGTGCCGAGATTGCTGAAAAGATGTTAGCGGATCATGGTATACGCGATGTAAAAGTAGTTTCTACGCCTGGGATGCTTACGGATCATTACAATCCTAAAAACAAAACAGTAAACTTAAGTGAAGGTGTGTACAATCAAAGAAATGCATCTGCAGCTGCCGTTGCGGCTCACGAATGTGGTCACGCAGTACAACATGCAGAAGCTTATGAGTGGTTGGGTCTTCGTTCAAAATTAGTGCCTGTTGTTAGTGTAACTTCTAGTATGTCTATGTGGGTGGTATTTGGTGGTTTGGCACTGGGTGCAGCAGCTGGTGTAGGCTTTGGATATTGGGTAGCCGTTGCTGGTTTAATTATGATGGGTATGGCAACATTGTTCAGTTTTGTAACCTTGCCAGTTGAGTATGATGCAAGTAACAGAGCATTGGCATGGTTAAAAAATAAGCACATAGTAACTCCGCAAGAATATAAAGGGTCTGAAGATGCTTTGAACTGGGCTGCACGAACGTATTTAGTTGCGGCTATAGGCTCTTTAGCAACTTTAGTATACTGGGGACTTCAAGTTTTTGGAGGTAGAGATTAAGCTGAAACGTTTATAAAAAAATAAGAACCTTTCCAATTGGGAAGGTTTTTTTATATACTTATTTGTCTATCTATTTGTTGTGCTAAAGAAATGAAAGTCTCTGTTCTAGAGACACCCTCTATAGCTTGTATTTCTTTGTTTAGTACCTGCATTAAATGTTCGTTGTCTCTACATAACACCTTAATTAGTATAGACCAGTTTCCAGTAGTGTAATGGCACTCTAGTACTTCAGGGATTTTCTCTAATTGTTTTACTGCCATTGGGTTACTCATTGCTTTATCCAAATAGATGCCGATATATGCCATTGTAGTATACCCTAAGGATTTAGGATTTACAATGAATTTAGAGCCAGATAAAAGTCCTGATGCTTCTAATTTTCTTAACCGCTGATGAATAGCTGCGCCAGATATTCCAATACTTCTAGCAATTTCAAGAACTGGTTTACGGGCATCTTCCATTAAAAAACGTAAGATTTTCTTATCGATTCCGTCAATTTTAGCCAAAGAAGTAGGTGTTTTCATGTTTTATCAAAATAAACATAAATGTACTTATTTGGTTTCAATATGATAGTTAAAAGGGTTTAGTTAACTACAGAATTTGGATTATAGCCTAAATATGGTAATTCGTACTCCTTAAAATTAACGCCATAAGACTCAAGCTCTTTTAATATAGGTTCATATACCTCTTTGCTAATAGGAATCTGAACTCCTGGAGTGTTAATTTCGCCGTTAAGAATTTTTAAGGCAGCCATGGCAACCGGTAATCCTACCGTTTTAGCCATTGCCGTAAAAGTTTGATTTTCTCCTGTAACCACCAATTTTGAATCTATTTGTTTTTTCTCGCCATTTAATTCATAACCAAATTTATGGTACATAACAATCATGTCTTTCTCTTCGGTCTTTAATGTCCAGCTATCTTCAAGAATTTTTTGGAGCGCCTGTGCGGGAGTCGCATTAGGGATTTCAATTTGTTTTGTCTGGTCAAAAATGTTTAGTTCCAATAATTTGTCCCAACGAATATCATCTTGATCTAATTTAAGGTAATGTCTCAATTTTAATTCGACAGAATCTGTAGGGGAATAAGGAAGAAAAAGGTTAATGAACTCACGATAGCTCATTTTTTCGGAGTTTTCAATTGCATATGTATCGTCGGTAGCACCTAATTGAATGAACATATTCCATGCTTTAGAAAAACCTACACGACGCATAGTTCCTCTGTAGATGGTTAAGGCATCTTGTAACTTGTATGCTTCTCTGTAGTTTAAAGAATCGCGATTTGCGTATCCTTCAAAACGACCATATCCTTCAATTTCAAAAAATTCGGTACGTCTAAAAAGACGGTGGTATGGTATGTATTTGTACGTGCCCTCTTGAATAAACTTAGCAGTACCACCTTGACCGGCAAGAACTACATTTCTTGGGTTCCATGTAAATTTATAGTTCCAAAGGTTATTATCATGTTCTGGTGCTACTAGACCTCCACAAAAAGATTCAAATAATATTATTTTACCTCCTTTATCGCGTATACGGTCAATTACCTGCATGGCACTCATGTGATCTACACCAGGGTCAAGACCTATTTCATTCATAAATACGAGTCCGTTTTCTTTTACTTTTTTGTCAAGTGCAAGTAGTTCTGGGCTAACGTAAGATGCAGTTACAAGGTGTTTTTTTAAAGTAACACAATCTTCAGCAACCTTAATGTGAAAACGAGCAGGAAGCATTGAAATAACAATGTCAGAATTTTCAATTACATTTTTCCTTTCGGCAGCATCAAAAATATCTAGACCAATAACATTGCAATTTTTATGGTTGGCAATCTCTGGTGATATTGCATCTGGGTTAATATCACCAATGGTGATTTCTAATTTTTCAGATTCCGCTTTTCCTAAAAGATAATCTAATAAATAGGAGGTGGACTTACCTGCGCCTATAACAAGAATTTTTCGCATCATACGATTTCAGTATTTTTGATTGTAACGATTTTACTAAGGTATCAAATTGTTACATTTATAAATAATGTTATAGAAAAAGTTATGAAAAAAACAATTTTGGGTACAGCTTGCCTATTTGGGCTGTTGGCAGTTGCATTTGGTGCGTTTGGTGCGCATGGATTAAAAAATATAGTGGACGCGCAAGCCGTAGCAACATTTGAAACAGGAGTGCGGTATCAAATGTATCATGCTTTTTTTCTGTTCGCTCTTGGCTTAATACCTAGCGATATTGTGAAATCTAAAAAGACAATATATATATGTACGGTAATTGGTGTAGTGCTATTTTCATTTTCAATTTATGTATTGGCACTGAATTCACTTGTAGATTTTGACTCTAAAGCTTTTGGAATTATCACTCCCATTGGTGGCTTGTTTTTGCTGGTAGCTTGGGCGTTATTAGGTTATGGGATTATGAAGTCAAAAATTATGAAATAGAGAGGTTAATACGGCATTTTAGCACTTAAATAACGTATTTTCAACCTATAATGGCACTTGTATGAGTAAAACAAAATTACTGGGATTGGTCTTAGGTCCTATTTCATTTATTATAATTCATTTCTTTTTTCATCCAGTTGGGCTTTCTGAGCAAGCCAATGCAGTGCTGGCTTCTACCATTTGGATTGCTGTTTGGTGGATTACGGAAGCTATTCCCATTGCCGTAACGGCACTATTGCCCTTGGTTTTATTTCCATTGTCTGGCGGGTTAGATTTATCGTCAACATCAGGTTCATTCGGTCATAAGTATGTTTTTCTATATATGGGCGGTTTTATAATAGCTATAGCCATAGAAAAATGGAATTTACATAGAAGAATAGCCTTAAATATCATCAATTTAATAGGTTCTGATATTAGAAAGATTATACTTGGTTTTATGGTGGCGACCGCATTTTTATCTATGTGGATTTCAAATACGGCAACTTCGGTAATGATGTTGCCTATTGGATTGGCGATAATTAAACAATTAGAGGATAACCCAAAAACGGCTGAAGACGAGAATAAAACTTTTGGTAAAGCATTAATGTTGGCAATTGCATACAGTGCTTCTATAGGTGGTGTGGCAACATTAATAGGTACGCCGCCAAACTTGGTTTTAGCAGGTGTAGTTTTTGATACTTATGGCTATGAAATAACCTTTATGCAGTGGTTCGCATTTGGTTTGCCTATATCCATTATACTAATTTTCATCTGTTGGAAATACCTAACGAAGTATGCCTTCAAGTTTAAGCAAAAATCCTTTCCGGGTGGTAAGGAAGAGATAAAAAGATTGTTGTCTAATCTTGGTAAAATATCATATGAAGAGAAGGTCGTGGCATTTGTATTTGCATTAACAGCTTTCTGTTGGATCACGCGTTCATTTTTATTACAGAAAATATTACCTGGATTAGATGATACCATTATAGCCATATTTTTTGCAATTGTATTGTTTTTGATTCCATCTAAAAAGAAGGGAGATCAGCTTATAAACTGGGATGAAGCGGTAAAAATGCCATGGGGTATTATTCTGCTATTTGGTGGTGGTATGGCTTTGGCAAAAGGATTTGAGGTAAGTGGTTTGGCGGTCTGGATAGGAAATCAAATGACTGCCCTAGAAGGTTTGCCTATTATTATTTTAATATTAGTGTTGATTGCAGCGGTGAATTTTTTAACCGAAATAACCTCTAATTTGGCAACTACGGCAATGTTATTGCCTGTTTTAGCACCTATGGCGTTGACTATAGATGTTCATCCGTTCGTTTTAATGGTGGGTGCGGCAGTAGCAGCATCGTGTGCTTTTATGCTACCTGTAGCCACGCCACCAAACGCTGTTGTTTTTGGGTCAGGTTACTTAAGAATACCAGATATGGTGAGTAAAGGGTTTTTTATGAACGTTATTTCTATAATTATATTAACCTTTTTCGTATATTTTGTACTCCCAGAGTTATGGGATATTACAATAAATAGTTTCCCCGAAAAATTTAAATAAATGAAACTATTACTCATTCCAGATAAATTTAAAGGGTCTTTATCCAGTGAAGCCTTTACCAAGGCTTTTATTTCAGGTGTAAAAGAATCGGGAGTTCCGTATACATCTCACTATATCAATGCATCAGATGGTGGTGATGGTTTTATGAACGCCGTCGCCAGTTATATACCATGCATATCTATGCAGGTAATTAGTGAGAACCCATTAGGGAGATTGATTCAATCTTATTACTTATACAATCAGAAAACAAATTCTGCGTACATAGAATTGGCAAATGCCTCTGGTATGGAGTTGTTGTTGCCAGAAGAACAAAATCCAATGTTAACCACAACCTATGGTACTGGTTTACAAATAAAAGATGCCGTTCAAAAAGGTGTAGAGCATATTTACATTGGCTTAGGAGGTAGTGCAACTAATGATGGCGGAATTGGAATGGCTAGAGCTTTGGGTTATCTGTTTTTTGATGATAAAGGAGAGAAGTTAGATACCATTGGAGCTAGCCTACAATTATTAAAAACTATAGATGATACAGCCGTATCTGCAGATTTAAAGGAGGTTAAGTTTTATGCGGTAAATGATGTTACCAATCCGCTATTTGGCGAAAATGGTGCGGCGTTTATATATGCTAAGCAAAAAGGAGCAACAGATATGATTATTGAAGATCTTGATATGGGTCTAAGAAATTTAAATTCTATCGTTTCGAAGAAATATAGCGTAAATAATGCGGAATTACCAGGTGCAGGTGCTGCAGGTGGAGCGGCTTTTGGGTTGAAGACTTTTTTCGATGCAGAATTTTTAAGCGGTATAGATTTTATTTTAGAGCTTTCGGGTGTTCATAAACTTTTGGCTAGAGAGCGTTTTGATTATATAATTACCGGAGAGGGTAAAATCGATGAGCAGACTTTAAATGGTAAATTATTACAAGGGATAATTAATTTAGGTAAAAGGTATAATTTGCCTGTAATTGCCATTTGTGGAAAGTTAGACATCTCTAAAAGTGTATTAAAGCAAAGGGGTATTTACGATGTATTTGAAATTCAAGATGAGAGTAAGAATCTAGAGTATAATAAGAAGCACGCAGCCGTGCTTTTAGCTACAAAAACGGCTGATTATTTTAGTGTAAAATGAAAATATGCTGTCAAAAAATCACATCTTTTTTTATTTATTTCTTAAAATTTTAATCCCAAAATAACAATAATGCATTTAAAAAGCGTTATTTCTTTATAATGTGTATTAAAAGGAATAAAGTGCCTGCGAATACTTTTCATTTTTTGCGTTTCTTTAATTGAATTCGTATTTCGACGACGAATGCGGCTAATTGAGCTCTGAAAATCAGTGGTTCAGCTTTTATTTTTTTAGTTTTACACGAACAAATTTTCTAAAGCATGAAAAGCTCAATGACAAATGCGAATACCATATCCCTAAAACAATATGGGATTACACACGCCAATTTTCATTATCAAGAAACACCAGAACAACTACAAAAAGCCACACTAGAAATGGATATGGGAGTTGAAACAAGCAATGGAACACTTGCTGTTAATACTGGTGAATTTACAGGTAGATCCCCTATGGATAGATTTATCGTAAAAGATGATATTACAAAAGATAAGGTATGGTGGGGAAATATTAATATTCCATTTGAACAAGAAAAATTTGAATCATTATACGCTAAAGTAATTTCTTATTTAAACGAAAGAGAACTTTTTGTTAGAGATAGTTATGCTTGTGCGGATGATGATTACAAATTAAATATTAGGGTTATAAATGAATATCCTTGGTCTAATATGTTTGCTTATAACATGTTTCTTCGCCCAACTAAAGCAGAGTTGCAAGACTTTACTCCAGAGTGGACTGTAATTAATGCACCTGGCTTTATGGCAGATGCAGAAGTAGATGGTACAAGACAGCATAATTTTGCAATTTTGAATTTTACCGATAAAGTTGCATTGATCGGTGGAACAGGATATACTGGGGAGATTAAGAAAGGAATTTTCTCTGCCTTAAACTTTATTCTACCTGTATTCAAAGAGACTTTGCCAATGCATTGCTCGGCTAATGTAGGTGAAGATGGAGATACCGCAATCTTTTTTGGATTGTCAGGGACAGGTAAAACAACTTTGTCAACTGATCCTAACAGAAAATTAATTGGAGATGATGAGCATGGTTGGACAAGTAGAAATACTGTTTTCAATTTTGAAGGTGGTTGTTATGCTAAGGTTATAAACCTATCTGAAGAGCAAGAACCAGAAATATACGGTGCTATTAAACCGGGTGCTATCTTAGAAAACGTTGTATTAGGTAAGGATGGTAACGTTGATTTTGCCGATACTTCTATTACTCAGAACACAAGGGTTAGTTATCCAATTCATCATATAGATAATATTCAACAACCATCAATTGGAAAGAATGTTAAGAATATTTTCTTTTTAACGGCAGATGCTTTTGGTGTACTGCCTCCAATATCAAAATTAACTCCTAGTCAAGCTGCATACCATTTTATATCTGGTTATACCGCTAAGGTAGCAGGTACAGAAGCAGGAGTTGTAGAACCGGTACCGTCATTTTCAGCATGTTTCGGAGCGCCTTTTATGCCTTTGCACCCTACTAAGTATGCAGAAATGTTAAGTAAGAAGATGAAGGAGTCTGGTGTAGATGTTTGGCTTGTGAATACAGGTTGGACAGGTGGACCTTACGGAATTGGTACACGTATGAAATTGAAATATACTAGAGCAATGATCTCAGCCGCCTTAAATGGTGACTTAGGTTTGTATTCTTATGATAAGTATCATATCCACTCCGTTTTTGGAGTAGCACAGCCTAGGGAGTGTCCTGGTGTGCCAAGTGAAGTATTGAGTCCAAGATCAACTTGGAACAATGATGAAAAATATTACACAACTGCATTTAAGTTAACAAATGCCTTCAGGGAGAACTTTAAGAAATTTGAAGGTAATGCCAGTGAAGAAATAAGAAGAGGCGGACCACAACGGTACGCATTTTAAGTCATAAAAAAAGCCTTGCATTGCAAGGCTTTTTTTTATATAATGTTATTAAGTGTATTACTTATTTACACTCATAATATATTTCTGCAGTGCCATCGTCATAGATGGTGTCTCAGGTGTTGGAGCTTTAATATCTATTCTTAAGCCAGCATCTGTTGCTGCATCTACTGTTGAGTTTCCGAAAACCGCTATTCTAGTTTCTTTTTGATCGAAATCTGGAAAGTTTTGTAATAAAGACTCTATACCAGATGGACTAAAGAATACTAAGATATCATAGTATACATTTCTTAAATCAGATAGATCACTAATTACAGTTTTGTAAAAAATAGCTCTTTTCCAATTAATTCCTAAAGACTCTAAAGTATTGGGAACATCACTTTTAAGCACATCTGATGAAGGAAGTAAGAATTTTTCATCCTTATATTTCTTGATCAATGGTACTAAATCTGTAAATAATCTTTTTCCTACGTAAATCTTACGTTTTCTGTAGACTACGTATTTTTGAAGATAATAGGCAACTGCTTCAGATTGACAGAAATATTTCATGGAATCTGGCACTTTAAAGCGCATTTCCTCTGCAATTCTAAAGAAATGGTCTACTGCGTTTCTGCTGGTTAAGATAATCGCAGTAAAATCATTCAAATCTATCTTTTGTTGGCGCACTGTTTTTGCGTCAACTCCTTCTACATGAATGAATGGTCTAAAATCAACCTTTACTTTCTCTTTGTCGATAAGTTTGGAATAGGGGGAGTTTTCCATTTTTGGTTCGGGTTGAGAGACCAAAATCGTTTTTACTTTCATACGCTGCACTATTTTAGAAAGCTTCCCATAATAACTAAGGGTGCAATTTCGAGTGCGCAAAGGTACAAAATAAAATAGAAAAAATAGGTGCTAATCAATTTTTGATAATTCCTTAATACTGTAACCCAACCAATTATATTAATAGCAAGAAACAGAATCAACGCGATAATAATAACAATTGTTGAGTCTATAAAAACATATGCTAAGAATACATTGGCAATGAAAAGAATAATACTAGAATAATTAAGATAGGTTAGTTTCTTAAAAATCAACTCATTAAAGGTGTTGTAAGAATTAAATATGAACCCATTGAATAGTTGAGACATTGTTTTCGCAGTAATAAATAAGAAAACACCTGCAAGTAGTAATGGAAATATGTAAGGATTTTTTGCCTCTGTAGGGTTAAAATAAGCTCGCCAAATAAAAAATATAAATAACGTAGTATTTATGATTTGAAAGATGCTCATTAGAAAATGAAACCAATTGAACAGTTTTTCTTTCTTGGTGTACATGCTAATGTACTTATTGTTGAAGGGAAGAATAAGGAAATTTAAAAATCGTGGATAATAGATGCTTTTTGCAATTAGAGGGAATAGCAGACTAACCATAAGTGTTATGGTAATCCAATCGGTTTGCCCAAATGTTCTTGCAATAGGTTCCATTAATTTACGGGAATTGGTTTTCCGTTTAGCCCATAAAGAAGGTCGTTCTCAGAAATAACCACTCTAAAGTAGCCAATGTTTTTCAATTTCGTTTTGGGTAGTTGAAATTTAAAATTCGTAGTGTCTTTTTGTTTTAAGAGTGTTGTGTTTGGTTCAACCAGTTCTGGTGTTATTTTAAGAGTTTCAACAGGGCTTTTGTAGTCGTCCATGTAAGTAACTGCAAATTTCACTTTTTTAAGCGTGATGCCTTCTTTGTAAGGATTATAGACTTTTAATAAAATGTCCTCATTAGAATTCTGTGAAACAGAGGTGTCCTCGATAATACAATCTAATTTACGATACGATTGAAAGTTAGATATGTATTTGCCCTTGTAGAGTCCGCCATCTTCTCTAGTATAAGTAAAAGTAGGGTTGTTAGAATATTTTGAAATATAGGCAACATCCTTACCACGTACTTTTTCTTCAGAATCGTTTATGGAGTATTGATTCTTTCGATACATGAAATTATTTAAGGAAAATGTAGGGATACCGTTAGTATAGAAAGAATACATGGGTGCATTTCTGTATGAGTTCTCGAATACTACGGGAATATTTCCTATCTCTTCTTCGATAGCCTGTGCCCATTCTTTATTACCATGACTTTCGTAATAGAAATTAAAAAGCAACGGTTGGTAGGCAAGACCCATTCGTAAATAAATAATTAGCACAGTATTGATGAGTCCTAGTCTAAAAATCCAAGTTAAAGCCTGCTTATTTTGTAGCATATAATTGAAGGCAATAACAACTAGAGGTATACAAATAATGATAATCCATTGTGTCTGTACTCTTCTGTTAAAACTAGATATGAAAAAGAAGATTAGAACACCATAAGTTAAGTATATAAGTGCTTTATTAAATAAGTCATTTCCTTTAGTCTTAAAAAGAGCTTTGTAGATAAATGGGAATGTTAGTCCAAAAACGGCAACCAGATTAACAAAAAAGCCTAATGTGTATTTCTCAAAGCTATAAGCCCCATTGGGACGTTCATATAAATGATATTTTATAGAAACAAAATCATTTTCATATAGCCAATAAAAATGTGGCGCGTAACAGCATAGTGCAACAACTACAGATAACCATGCGTATTTATTGGTTGTCAATTTTAAATTAGTTAGTAAGACAAAAAATATGACTAATACAGCATGGTATTTACTGTACATTAAAGCAGCCATAAAAACCCCGAGCAATACAGCTATGATAGCTGTAGGCTTCTTTATAAAATATTTATAAGTCAACAAAAAACAGCTTGTAAAAAATAAAAGAGGAGTGTCGGGTAAAGTGAAAAATCCATAAGCGTTTAATAACGTCATAGAAAAGACAAGTACAAAAAAGTGTTTGATGTAATCATTCTTTTTTGGGTTGTCGATCATCAACCAAAGAAGTAAAATATTGACTGCCGATAATACGCAACTCATAAACCGAACACCAAGTTCGCCATTAAAGAAAAAGCTACTTATTTTAACCAATAGTGCCACCATTGGTGGGTGGTCAAAATAGCCCCAAGCCATATTTTGGCTGTAATACCAATAATAAGCTTCATCAAAAATGAGTTGCGTAAAATTGGATTGAATAAGATTTAAAATGAATATTACAGCTAAAAAAAAGTAAAACTGCTTTGGAATTTTAGTCAACATTTGCATAGGTTACTAAGTAGCAAAATTACAAATTTAAGGCAAGCTACCTAGTTTAAAAATTTCATAAAGGTATTGTTGACCATTTTAAGACGACTATTAAAACCTTACTTTTGTCGAAACACCTATAAATAACTTATGTCCAGTAGTATTGTAATCATACCTACGTATAATGAAATTGAGAATATAGAGGCTATAATTAGGGCAGTATTCGATTTGCAGAAAGATTTTCATGTGCTTATCGTAGATGATAATTCGCCAGATAAAACAGGCGATTGTGTTCGTAGTCTTCTAGAAGAGTTTAAGGGAAAACTTTTTTTAGAAACTAGAATGGAAAAATCTGGATTAGGTACTGCATACATACATGGCTTTAAATGGGCAATAGCAAAGGGTTACGATTATATATTTGAGATGGATGCCGATTTTTCCCATACCCCTTCAGATTTGTTGAGGTTATTAAAGGCATGTGAAAATGGAGCGGATCTTGCTGTGGGTTCTAGGTATAAAAAGGGGGTAAACGTTGTAAACTGGCCTTTATATAGAGTATTGTTGTCTTACGGTGCATCTATTTATGTAAAGCTTGTAACTGGTATGCGAGTAGATGATCCAACGGCAGGTTTTGTATGTTATAAAAGAAAAGTACTAGAAGCTATAGACCTTGATTCGGTTCGTTTTGTAGGCTATGCTTTCCAAATAGAAATGAAGTTTAGGGCACACTTAAAACAATTTAGAATAGAAGAGGTTTCTATTATTTTTAGAGACCGTGTTTTGGGTAAATCCAAAATGAGTTCATCAATAATAAGTGAGGCTATTTGGGGTGTATTTATAATGAAGATGAGAAGTCTATTTTTGAAAAATAAGTTTTAGTTATGGGTAAGGTTTTATTAAAAAACGGAATAATTGTCAACGAAGGAGTCATTGAGGAAAGTGATATTCTTATTGTTGATGAAATAATCGTGAAAATAGCAAAAGACATATCTGATGCAGATGCAGAGGTAATAGATTGTTCTGGTAAACATATAATGCCAGGCGTTATAGATGATCAAGTACATTTTAGAGAACCTGGTCTTACTCATAAAGGTACTATTGCGACAGAAAGTAGGGCAGCACTTGCAGGTGGTATTACTACATTTATGGAGCAACCAAATACAACACCGCAAACGACTACTATAGAAAAGCTTGAGGAAAAATTTGCAACAGCTGCAAACTCCGCATTTGCTAATTATTCTTTTCTTTTTGGTGGTACTAACGATAACTTGGAGGAGCTTAAGAAATTAGATAAAAATGCCTGTTCTGGTATAAAATTATTTTTGGGTTCTTCTACGGGAAATATGTTGGTAGATGATGAAAAAGTTATCGAAAATATTTTCAGAAATACAGAAATGGTAATTTCTGCGCACTGCGAAGATGAAACTACCATTCGTGAAAATTTAGCAAAATATAAAGCCGAGTACGGAGATGATATTCCGTTAGAATTACATCCTATTATTCGTAGCGAGGAAGCTTGCTATCTTTCCTCATCAAGAGCAATAGCATTGGCGAAGAAAACAGGCGCTAGATTACATGTGTTTCATTTATCTACAGGTAAGGAAACCGATTTATTCCAAAATGATATTCCTTTAGAACAAAAGAAGATTACAGCTGAGGTATGTATTCATCACCTTTGGTTTTCAGATGCCGATTATGCTAAAAAAGGAACTTTAATAAAATGGAATCCTGCGGTAAAAACATCAAATGACAGAGACATGCTTTGGGATGCTTTGTTAGATGACAGAATAGATGTTATTGCTACGGATCACGCACCTCACCTATTAGAGGAAAAGGATAATGTCTATACAAAAGCACCATCAGGTGGTCCATTGGTTCAACATGCATTAAATGCCATGTTAGAAAAGGTGAAGGAAGGTGTTATCTCATTAGAGAAGATGGTGCAGAAAATGTGTCATAATCCGGCAATTCTATTTCAGATAGAGAGGCGTGGGTATATACGTGAAGGTTATTATGCAGATTTAGTAGTGGCAGATTTAAATAACCCTTGGACGGTTACAAAAGAGAATATTGCTTATAAGTGTAAATGGTCTCCTTTTGAGGATACTACATTCTCATCTAAGATAGTACACACATTCGTTAACGGGCATTTAGGTTATAGTAATGGTCAGTTTTCAGAAAAACGAAATGCAAAAAGACTAACATTCAATAGACCATGAGGCAAGTAGTATTATTATTAGTTTTAGGATTGTTCTTGTTTTCTTCTTGTGCTGAAGAATTGATTGAAAGACCAGAAAATTTAATTCCAGAATATAAAATGGTGTCCATAATAAAAGAAATGGCCATTGTCAATGCTGCAAAAACAACCAATCTTGGAAAGTTAAGAGAGAACGGAATAGAGCCTACAACATTCGTTTTTGAAAAATTTGAGATTGATAGTGCCCAGTTTGTAGATAGCGATAGATATTATGCTTCAAAGCCTTTAAGGTATGAGAATATGTATAAAAAGGTTGAGTCTGATCTAGAAGCGCAACGCGTGCAATTAGATACGGAGAAAAAATTTAGAGATAGTCTTAGTCTTGCAAAGAAGAATAAAAAGAAAATGGAATTAAAAGAAAAGGACTCTATTGCGGCTAAGAGTGGTCAGAAATAAATTGCTTAGAAGAAAATGTAACTTGTTCTTCTAAAGGTTCAAATTCAATTTGCAACGCTTGTTTAATTTTTGAGTTGTCGAATTTAGTTGGGTTTTTTAACCCGTAAATAGTATTTTTTGTAATTGTTCTAGGGCTTCCGGTCAGTAGATTTTTTAGCTTATCTGCAATTCTGCCAATATTCAATTGCCAAAATTTTAATGGTTTTGAAGGTGACTTTTTTCCCATAGATAAGGTGATTTTTCGCAATATCTCTTGGTACGATAAATTTTCTGCAACCAATATAAAACGCTTACTGTTAATTGGAGAATTCATAAGCTGAACCATAATGTTTGCCACATCGGTTACGGTTACAAAACCAGAACCACCGGGGGGATAATAGCTATAGCCTTTAGAGGCAGTTTTGAAAAAAGAACCACTACCGCTATTCCAAAATCCAGGTCCAAGAATAACACCAGGGTTAACAATTACCATTTTTAGTTGTTCTTGAGCACCTCGCCAAACTTCCATTTCAGCAAGTTGTTTTGTAATAGCATATGGGTTAGCGTTTTGGCGCGTCCATTCGGTCTCTTCATCTGCTTTTTCGTTTGTAATAGGTCTTCCTATTGTACCAATGGTGCTTACATGACATAATTTATCGACACCGGCTGTAATACACATATTAACAATATTCGCAGTGCCTTCCCTGTTAATACGTTCTAGTTTTTTAAAATCAGATGGATTGAAAGAAATAAAAGCCGCACAATGGTAAACTTGAGTAATATTCTCAAATGCAGTTTCTAGAGAAGGAATATCTAAAATATCTCCTTGTATCCAATCAATTTTTTTAAACAAGGCTTCGTTGTCACTTGAATAATATCCGAAAATTTTCTTTACGTGCGCTAGTTTATCCGCAGTTCTATAAAGCGCTCGCACATTCTTGCCATTCATTGTTAATTTCAGTAGCAAATGCGACCCCACCAACCCTGTGCCTCCTGTAACTAATACCATAGTTCAAATTTAGCGAATAGGAGTGAAATTCATGCTTAAATCTACTGTGTACTGGCAAGAATTCCATTTATATTTGCATTTCAATTAAAATTCAGGAAGAGATGACAAATTTTGTCAAGGAGTTACAGTGGCGTGGAATGTTGCATGATGCAATGCCAGGAACAGAAGAGCATTTATTAGAAGGTATGCAGTCTGCTTATGTAGGTATAGACCCAACAGCAGATTCTTTACATATAGGGCATTTGGTAGGGGTAATGATGCTTCGCCATTTTCAATTAGCGGGTCACAAGCCATATGCTTTAATTGGTGGTGCTACAGGTATGATCGGTGATCCTTCAGGAAAATCTGCAGAACGTAATTTACTTGACGAGAAAACACTTCGTCACAATCAAAATGCATTGAAAGGGCAATTATCTCGTTTCTTGGATTTTAGTGGTAGTGATGATAATGCTGCTGTTCTAGTCAACAATTATGACTGGATGAAAGATTTCTCATTTCTAGAATTTATTAGAGATGTAGGTAAGCACATTACTGTTAATTACATGATGTCTAAAGACTCTGTAAAAAAACGACTTTCTTCAGAAGCAAAAGAAGGTATGTCCTTTACCGAGTTTACCTATCAATTGGTGCAAGGGTATGATTTTCTTCATCTATACAGAGAACATAACTGTAGCCTTCAAATGGGTGGTAGTGATCAGTGGGGTAATATTACTACTGGTACAGAATTAATAAGAAGAATTGCCGGCGGTAAAGGGTATGCACTTACATGTCCGTTAATTACAAAAGCCGATGGAACAAAATTCGGTAAGACCGAAGGTGGTAATGTTTGGTTGGACGCAGAAAGAACATCTCCATACAAATTCTACCAATATTGGTTGAACACGTCAGATGAAGATGCCGATAAGTACATTAAGATTTTCACATTTTTAGGTCAACAAGAAATTGAAGACTTAATAAAACAACATAAAGAAGCTCCACATTTAAGACTTTTACAAAAGAGATTGGCAGACGAAATTACTGTTATGGTTCACTCCCAAGATGATTTGGACAATGCGGTGAAAGCTAGTGAAATTTTGTTTGGTAAATCTACAGCGTCAGATTTGAAAGGTTTGAACGAGAAGACATTTTTAGACATTTTTGACGGTGTGCCACAAGCAGAACTTTCAAAAGCAGAATTAATAGATGGTCTTGATATGATTGCGGCATTAGCGGCAAAAACTAACTTTTTGGGTTCTAATGGTGAGGCAAGAAGAGAGTTGAAACAGAATTCAATTTCGGTTAATAAGGAGAAAGTTAAAGAAGACTTTTTGATTACTGAAGATGATTTAATCAACGATAAGTTTGTGCTATTGCAAAGAGGTAAGAAAAATTATTTTGTATTGGTGTTTAACTAAAAGAAGCAACCTTTAGCTTGTTGTACCCTCTTGTTTAAAAATGTTGAAGAATGAAATTGAGATTATTTATTGTTTTTTCGTTGCTGTTTTTAAGTTGTAATACAGATGATGATCGCGTAATTGAAGATAAAGCTATAGAGGGTGAATGGATTCTCTCTAACGTAGTTTGTTATTGTGGTTTTGAACCTGATATAGATTTTTCATTAACCAAAGTCGATTTTAATACGGATAGAAGTATGGTGACTGTTACCAATGAAAGCGAGTATGCTTTTTTTAGGGAAAATGGAGAGCATTTTTACGGAGGGCAAGCGAATCGTATAAATTTTTCAGATGGTAATGTGTTTCGTTTTGAAGTTAAAGGTTCGCAGCTTACACTTACATATGAAGATAGTCCAGAGATTGCAGACGATGAGGTGACCTATATTTTTATACGATAAGACAGTTTTAAACCTGAATACTACTGTTCTTTTAGAATAATTCTGTCCAAATTACGTTTTCTAGCATAAACCCCCGAATTATGTTTAAAAAGTATATCTCAATTATCTGCTTATTTGTATTGTTTTCTGCTTGCGATAAAATAGATGAATTGACAAAGTTTGATATGGAGTATAGCCAACGCGCCACCATACCATCATCCACAGGAATTGATTTGCCGTTTGACGTTTTTACCCCTGAAATGGAAACGAACTCAGAATCTACCTTTGCCGTAAATGACACTAGAAAAGATTTAATTGAAGAAATTAAATTAACCGATTTAGAATTGGTTATGATTTCCCCAGAAGAAGCAGATTTTAGCTTTTTAAATTCTATAGAGGTGTACATATCAGCAGATGGTTTAGAAGAAATTTTAATTGCAAATTTGGATGAAGTACCAGAAGATGCGGGAAATAAAATTTCTTTAAACACCTCAGATATAGATTTGAAAGAGTACATCAAAAAGGATGAATTCAGTCTACGCCTTAACACGGTTACAGATGAATTAATGAGTACTGACCACGAATTAGAAGTTAATTCTACGTTCTTTGTAGATGCTAAAATTTTAGGACTTTAATTTAAGTTTGTCTTAACGCAACTATTTAAAGGTTAGGTATCTTTTAAATGCCTAAAACTCTTTGTGCTATGAAAAAATATGCCGTTTTATTTCTATTTCTGATTTTTCTTGCATCCTGCTCTAGTAATGATGACTTTGGTTTAGAGTCTATTCAGTTTGTTTTTTCTGAACAAAAATGGGAGTTGGTACAAATGACAGGAAGTTTCCAGAACTCTGAAATTACGGGAGAAGAAATGGAATGGCAAGAGTATTATATCTTTTCGCCTGAGGGTACTTTTTTAAAGTCAAGAACAATAGATGGGGTTATTGTTGAAGCTACGGGTAGTTTTGAGGTAATTGAATATGACGATGATGCCAATCATTACTTAGAACTTACTTTCGAAACTGGAAATGAGCTAGCTGGCAACTGTACTGGCGACGGTAAAGAACTTTTAATGTACAGAACATCAACAATGATTTCAAGCTTATGGATGGCTTGTGACGGTCCTGGGTTAGATTATTCGTTGATTAAAAATTAAAGTACCATTAAGTTGCACCCTCTAATATCAGAATTATCAAATCTTCCAATAATTTCAAAAGTATCATCTTGATTTATTTTACCTAAATCTTGAGTGGCTATAAATGAGCAAGAATTAATATTCGCTAAATCAATTACATTAATTCCGCCAGATTTTCCAGTGCTTAAATAGGTAAGCGGGTCTTCGGTATCTCGCACCAGAATTTTCATCCAATTAGGACAATCGAATACGCCGTTTCCTTTAGAATAAGCTTGAGAGAGAAGCTCAGTCATTCCGTATTCTGAATGTATTTGTTGTACTCCAAAACCATTTGATAGAAGTTGGTGCAATTCTTGTCGTACAATTTCTTTTCTACGACCTTTCATACCACCGGTTTCCATGATAATGGTATTTTTTAAAGACATCTGGTATTGCTCGGTAAACTCTAGCAACGCAAAAGAAACACCTATAATTAATATTTTAGTATCGGTTTTTTGAAGTTCAAGAAGTAATTGATGAAGCTGTTCGTATTCATTTAAAAAGAAGCCACTTTCTAGGTGTTCCGATTTTTTAATCAAATCATCTGCCATGTATATTAATGAAGAGCCTGTGCGCTCTAGATATGAAGGTAAAAGCGCAAGTACACAATAGTCGCTAATGTCTCCATAAAAATGATTAAAAGCTTTTAAATAGCTCTGCTCGTAAATGCTTAGGTCAGTAACGAAATGCTTGCTAGTTGCACTGCCAGTTGTTCCGCTACTGGTAAAAGTTATTTCTGGTTGGTCAGTAGTACTTAGAACATCTTTAGATTTGAAAAATTCTATAGGTAAAAAGGGAATTTGCTCTAAAGTTTGAACATTATCTGGTTGCACATTTAAATAGGTGCAAAATGCATGGTATACGGAATTGTTGATGTATTGAAACTTGAAAATACGTAGTGCTTGGATTAAAAAATCCCTTTCTGTGCGGATATCAAAAATTGCATTGTTTTCCATTGGTTCTGACCGATTATGACAAAGGTACTGAACCAAATTATTTTAATGGTTTTGGATAGAAATTAAGTGGGGTATTTATTTAATAACAAGCTTACGGGTAATTGATTTACCATTTTCGGTTACTTGTACAACATAAACACCAGGAGAAAGTCGGGAAATATTCATTGCCTTTGTAAACAATTTTTCGGTCAATACTAATTCGCCGAAAACATCGTATACCCTAACTTCTTTTAGGTTGTTAAGATATGTTGTTACATAAACAACATCGGCTATTGCAGGATTTGGATATAACTTAAAACCGGCAATTTCATCGTTACGTAGGTTGTTGATATCTATGGTATCTTGGGCATGTAACCCAACAGATACTACCATAAATAGCATAAAGTAGATTTTCTTCATTTTGTATTGATTTGGGATCAACACCTCAAAGGTATATATAAGTGTTACTAGGACACCGAAAATGTTGTGAAACCTAAGATTATGTAGGTCAATGAGATAGGTGAAGTTATTCGTCGGGAAAATGTGTATTTAACCGATAGCGATTTTAAGAAGTAAGATAAAAAAGGGTAATTTTATTACTTGACAATTAATTTACGTGTACACATCTTGTTTTTTTCAAGAACACGTAATACGTAAACACCAGCATCTAAATTTGATAAGTTCAATTCTTTACCTAAGATGGTAGTCTTTAGTAATAATGTACCGAAAATATCATAAATGAAAATTTCTTTCGGAGCATTAAGGTTTGTAGAAATATAGACTTTACCTGTAGTAACCGGATTTGGGTACATACTAAAACCATCAATATCTCCATTACTTTGAGAACTTTGCCCATAGCTGAAGGAAATAAAGAAAAAGAAGATGATTAGGTAAAGTTGCTTCATATATAGCTGGTTACAAATGCTATGCCACAAATATAGGAATTTAACAGTCCTTTCTGTTTTTGTAAGAGGGGATATTGTGAAAAGATCGATGAAATGCAAAATAATCGATGAAATGCACTATTTATGACATTAACTACGCTTTTTCTAGTGATTTTTAGTGGTGTGTAGTCTATGCTTGTAAGAATTTTTTGAAATTAAAAAGCCCGCAAATTGCGGGCTTTTTTTTATAAAATGTATAGTATGAATTTAGTTTCCTGTTGCCCATGCAAAGATAGCAACGTCAACAGCTGTGCCATTGAATACATCATCTTCAGCAGTAGTAAGCGAGGTACCGTCAACAATTACATTTTCTAAAGGACCGTTATCTTTCATATCTACATTAGTAGTATAACCAGATAAGTGAGCATTTGTAAACGTAGCACCTGATGTTAATTTGAACTGTAATGCAGTACCACCAACCGTAGATACAGCGGTGAAGTCAATTAATGTAGGATTACCATTTGCCTTATCTGCCTCAACAGCAGTAGAGAAACCTGCTTCGCTATGTAAAACGTAAGCTGTGGTTACTGTACCGTTCCAACCTTCTGTCCAGTCAATAGAATCATCTTGGTTGTTTTCAAAGTAAAGGTTTGATGCAGAAACAGTTCCACCAAAGAACTCAACGCCATCATCTTCACCATCGATCATTGCAACATTGTCAATAGTAGTTCCAGAGCCAACAGCATATAGAGTTAACCCATTGTACTGAGATTCAGCATCTATTTGAGCACCTGCATTTTTAATGATTAAGTAGCTAATTGAACCAGAGTTATCATCATCTGTAGTACCACCATATTTGAAGTTACCTACTTCAGCAGTTGCTTCTACACCTTCTGTTGTAGTGGCATAACCTAAAATAACAAGTCCTCCCCAATCACCAGGGTTTTCATTGGTAGAAGTCATAACCACTGGGTTTGCTTCTGTACCTTCAACCATTATCATACCGCCTTTTTGAACTACGATGTAAGTTTCGGTTTCATCACCTGATTCTACTTGTGCACTAATTTTAGTACCCGCAGGGATAGTAAGTGTTGCACCAGATTCTACGCTTAAATTTTTAGATAACAAATAGTTGATGTTTGCATCTAAAGTTAGGTCACTAGTTAAGTTACCTGTTAATATGCTGCTAGCTACGGTAGTATCTGTATTTACCCAGTCAAAAATAGCGATGTCAACAGTTGCATTTGCATTATAACTATTGCTTGGGTCACCAGCTAAACCATCAATAATAACGTTAGCTAAAGGACCGTCATCTTTCATATCTATTGAGGTTTCATAACCACTTAAAGATAATCCGGTAATTGTAGCTCCAGAGGTAAGTTTGAATTGTAAAGCTGTACCACCTACAGTTGAAACAGCTGTAAAGTTTATCAACTTAGGATTTCCGTTCGCTTTATCAGCTTCAACAGCAGTTGAGAAACCTTCTTTTGTATGCAAAATATAAGCATTGGTTACTGTACCGTTCCAACCTTCTGTCCAGTCAATAGAATCATCTTGGTTGTTCTCGAAGTATAGGTTAGATGCAGAAGCAGTTCCACCAAAGAACTCAACACCGTCATCTTCACCATCGATCATTGCAACATTGTCAATAGTAGTTCCAGAACCAACAGCATAAAGGGTAAGCCCGTTGTACTGAGATTCAGCATCTATTTGAGCACCCGCATGCTTAATAATCAAATATTTGATAGAACCTGAATTATCAGCATCGTTAGTGCCACCGTATTTAAAGTTACCAACTTCAGCAGTTGCATCTACACCTTCAGTAGTTGTAGCGTCTCCTAATACTACTAAACCACCCCACTGACCTGGTTGGTCACCTGTAGATTGCATAGTAACAGGAGCAGAAGCCGTACCTTGAATATCAATTTCACCACCTCTTTGAACAACTATATAAGTTTCGGTCTCATCGCCAGTTTCAACAGTTGCGTTAATAATTGTACCTGCAGGGATAATTAATTTACCACCGGCCTCAATACTGTAGTTTTTCTCCAACGTATACGTTTGGCTAGCATCAAGTGTTCTTTCTTCGGATAATGTACCTGTTAAGGTAGTACTCTCTTCTGGTACTGTTGTTTCGCAGGCGGTACATGAGCCACCGCAATCAACACCGGTTTCATCACCATTCTTAATTCCGTCTGTACAAGTTGCAGCAACTGCATCTGGTCCATCATCTGGGTCATTGTCATCATCACTACAACTTACAAAGGTAACTGCTGCCATTAGGGCAAGAACTTTCACAAAATTTCTCGTTTTCAATTTCATAATAAAATCTTTAAGGTTACTAATTATTAATTGGTTATACATTAAAACTTGTAATTAAGACCTAGGCTAATGCCCGCGCCGGTTGAGTAAGAACTTACAGTTTGCTCCTGTTGTATTTCAGTTACAGGATTTCGTACGAGTTGAGTTTGTTTTATTTCTGGGTTCAATAAATTTTTACCTAAAAGGCTCACCTTAATATGTTCGCCAAATTCTTTGCTTATTTGTGCGTTTAAGACAACAAATCCATTTTCAACGATAGCATCATCATAAAAAATATCTCTGTTTGTTTGATCTGTAGGCACCCCTAAAGAGTAGATTTTATCAGAAGCGTAATTTGCGTTCAGAGATATAGCAAATGGTTTATCGCCCGCAGTATCATAATTAAGACTTGTGTTAAAAATCCAATCAGAAGCACCTTGAAGATCCGTTTCAGTTATGCCTTTGTACTGGAAGCTTCTTAATAGGTTGCCTTCATCGTTGTAAATTTCTTTTAGATCTTGTTGGTGCCACATACGGGTTACATTAAGAACCATGTTTAGGTTGTAACCAGATTCAGAACCATTTTCATCGTTATAAGAAGGAGTTACTAAATCTAATTTTGTTTCTGCCTCAAGTCCGAAAATTTCAGCTTTTTCCCCAGAGTTGAAGTAAGAGAATATACCTGCAGAACCTCTTTCTCTGACCCTATTAATAGGGTCAGATATTTCTTTGTAAAAAGCAGCAACTGAAACCAACTGACCGGCAGACGGAAAATATTCCCATTTTAAGTCTAGGTTAATATCTTTCGAAGCAATCAAATCTGGATTACCACGTGTAATTTGCCCGGTTGGCGATACGTAGTTAAATGGTGCTATCTCCTTAAATTCTGGTAAGGTGATTGTACGGCTAACCGCTAACCGCAATGCGTTAAGGTCATTAATGGTGTACTTTACATTTAAGCTAGGGTAGAAATTACTGTAATCTTGATTACTGTTACCAGTTCTTGGAGATAGGTTACCTATGTCATAAGCAACTTTAATTTCATCTCTTTGGAAGCGTAATCCTGCATCAAAGTTCCATTTTTCTAGTCCAACATTAAAGGAGAAAAATGCCGCTTTAGTATCTAACGTACCTAAGTATATATCTTTTCTCTCGTCATTTGCATTAGAGCCTAAAAGGTTAATTTCTAAAAGACCTGCATCAAAATAAGATTGACGAAAAATTGCACCTAAATTGTCAATGGAAGTAGGATTTACCGCGTTAGTATTGATTTCTTCAACACCCACAAATTCTGAGCTAAAATCACGTTCTTTATTACGGTAAGAAACACCAAAGTTTAACTTGAAGCTTTTTGTTTCTTCATCAATAACCTTTAGCTCATCTTTAATATAAGCACTAAATTCATTGTCCTCAATTTTTTGACTTGACTTACGTTGTTGAAAACCACCATTTCTACCAAGTTGTACTAGTGTGCCCTCTGGATCAAAGTTGACTTCGTTCCTAATTCTATTAGGTTCATCGGCATTAAGAAGGTTATATCCACCTGCCCAGTGTAATGTATTTTTTTCGCCAATTTGGTGCCTACCTATTAATTGGGTAACCAACAATCTAGTTTGTTTTGTGTTTTGATCTCTAATAAATTGGAAAAGACCTTCACTTTGGCTGGTTTCTTCAAATATGGTAGCTTCACCATTACGACCACCTTCAAAAACATTTTCGTCTAATTTGTTTACGAAAAATGTGCTCGATTTTATCTTGTTCTTAGAATCTGCCAAGTATGTAATATCTAACAAACCGGTGTTCACTATTTTCTTTTGAAAAGTAGTTGCATCGGTAATTGTATCATCAATTACGTTAGAACGAAATTGTCTAAAAAGACCTTGTCTGTGTTCAAAAGATCTTGAATGTGACGCTGTGAAGAAAATCGCCAATTTATCTGCAATCTTTTTGCCGGCGGCAATAGACATAGAATAATCAATAGGATTTTCTTGTTGCAACGTATTCCAACCTTGATTGGTAATTAACTGTTGCGTAGAAAGGTTTTGGTTGTAAAACCCGAAAGTTGTATTCTTTGAGTTTTGAGAAATTCTGAAGTTGTCATAAACTCCGCTTTTGGCAACATTTGAATTTACACCCCCAGAGACACCAATTGCCAATTCGCTAGAACCAGCTAATTCTCTAGAAGTAATGTTGATATTTCCAGAAGCCTGATCGGCAGAGCCATCAACACCGTAAGTTTTACTAATACTTACATTTTGAAGAACACGAGTAGGGAAAAGAGAAAGATTAATGTTCTTTTTGTCAATATCATCAGATGGTACAGGAAGACCGTTTAAGGTAGAAGATAAATATCTATCTCCTAAACCTCTTACGAAAACATCGCCAGAAGCTTCACTACTAGATACACCAGATATTTTAGTAGTTGCAGTAGCCGCATCAGAAACACCAATTTTTGCAAGCTCAACTGCTCCAATACTCTCTTTTATTTCAATAGCTCTTTTCTGGTCTAACAATAAAGCAGTCTCAGAATCTTTACGAGCTACAGTAGTAACAGTAACTTCATCTAAAGAAACACCTTGAGATGCACTTAAAGGTACATCTATAGTGGTTGCTTTTCCTGCTACAACTTTAACGTTACGTATTTCAACAGTTTCATATCCTAAATAGCTATAAGATACTGTGTAGGTTCCAGGCTCAATACCAGATATTTCGTATAAGCCATCAAAATCTGATGTGGTACCTTTAGTGGTACCTTTTAATAATACGTTGGCAAATGCTAAAGGTTCATTATTAACCTCTTTGTCCGTTAATGTTCCAACTATGGTTCCTGTATCTTGGGCAGTTACATTTACTAGGATAAATAGGAAAGTAAAAAATAATAATTTGTTCATTAGATATTTCTGTTCTTTAATCAGCGGCAAAGGACGCTCGTTGTTGTAAAGGTCGAGTTAGGTAGGTGTTAAACATTTATTTTGTTAATGTTACCTAAACGTTACTACATTAAATCAATGTTAAGTGACGTTGCTGTAAGAGTATTATCTTTACTTTTGAGCGAATCAATCTAATTTTAAAACCATGAAAAAGAAGGATATTAGGATACTTTTAGTTGATGATGAACCAGACATCTTAGAGATTGTAGCCTATAATTTATCTGCGGAAGGGTATGACGTTTATACTGCTAAGAATGGTGCAGATGGTGTTGCGAAAGCAAAAAAGAAAATGCCACACCTTATTATACTAGATGTAATGATGCCAGAAATGGATGGCATAGAAGCTTGCGAGATTCTAAGAAGAACACCTGGTTTGGAAAGCTCTATTATTACCTTTTTAACAGCTAGAGGAGAAGATTATTCTCAAGTAGCCGGTTTTGATGCAGGTGCAGATGATTACATCACTAAGCCCATAAAGCCAAAAGTATTGGTGAGTAAAGTAAACGCACTTCTTAGACGTGTTAAAAATGACGAAAATGCTCAAGAAGATATTACCAAGGTGGGTGATATTGTCATTAATAGAGAGGAGTACAAAATCATAAAGAAAGGTGTAGAGATTATTTTACCTAGAAAAGAGTTTGAACTTCTTGCCTTATTAACTTCTAAACCAAGTAAGGTTTTTAAAAGAGAGGTCATTCTTGATAAAGTCTGGGGTAATGAAGTTGTTGTTGGTGGTCGTACTATAGATGTACACATTAGAAAACTTCGTGAAAAAATAGGAGAGGACCATTTTAAAACTGTAAAGGGAGTAGGATATAAGTTTGTTCTTTAAATGGCTGATTCGGTTCGTTCAAGAAAATCATATCGTTTTGCATTTCGCTCATCACTTTATATAGTAATCATTGGCACACTTCTGCTGTCAGTATTACAGTGGCAATTTAGCACCATAAATTGGTGGGTTTTAATATTGGCTGCAGTATCCTTTTTTATTGTTTCTTTTGTTACAATTCAGGTCAGGATAGAGAAGTTTATTTACATGCGTATTAAAAAAATCTATGATGAGGTAGAGCTATTGGAATCTTCAACAATACCATCGTATCCTGTTATGACAGATATGCGCACGTTGACGGCGGAAATTGAGAAATTTGCCAAGGATAAGAAAATTGAAATTGATACTTTAAAGATTAGAGAGGAATACCGTAAAGATTTTTTAGGGAACGTTTCTCACGAGCTAAAGACTCCTTTATTTACAGTACAAGGGTATTTAGAAACCTTGCTAGATGGTGCAATTGATGATAAAAACGTAAGAAAGAAATACATATTTCGAGCAAATAAAGCGGTGGACCGTTTAATCTATATTGTTAAAGATCTTGACCTCATTACCAAATTAGAGGTGGGAGACCTTAGGTTAGAAAAGCAATCATTTAATATTGTAGAGTTAATTCAAAGTGTTTTTGATTTATTGGAGATGAAGGCCGATAAAAAAAATATCACATTAACATTCGATATTGCTTATCCGAAGCCAATTTTGGTTTTTGCCGATAAAGAGAAAATTCAACAAGTACTTACTAATCTGTTAGTGAATTCCGTAAAATATGGTAATGAAAATGGTACTACAGAGGTAAGCGTTGAAAATTTAGTAAAGAATAAGGTTATTGTAAGAGTGACGGATAATGGTGAAGGAATACCAGCGGTTCATATTCCAAGGCTTTTTGAGCGTTTTTATAGGGTGGATCAAAGTGGTAGTCGTCGTGAAGGCGGTTCTGGATTGGGGCTTGCTATTGTAAAACATGTAATTGAAGCCCATGGAGAAAAAATCTATGTGGAAAGCGCTGTAGAGGTAGGTTCTGAGTTTTCTTTTACTTTAGAGAAAAGTATCGTTCAAATAGAAGAAGTTCAATAATCGCTAACCCTCTCTTTTTTCTTAGATTTGCCGCAGTTTAGATGTAATAATTGTGGGAAGTAAAAATAAATTAAAGAGATTTCAGGAAAACGAGACGTTTTCAAACGTAATTCAACCAACTAGGGAAGAAGTGGTAAGCGGTTTTCCGTTGAAAGGAAAATGGAATACCCATTTCAAAAATGACAATCCTATTGTATTGGAATTGGGTTGTGGTAAAGGCGAGTATACTGTTGGGTTGGCCAAAAAGTTTCCTAAAAAGAATTTTATAGGTATTGATATCAAAGGTGCCCGATTCTGGAAAGGAGCTAAAGAAGCTGTTGAAGGAGATTTGCCGAATGTTTGTTTTATTCGAACTCAGATAGAATTGGTTGATCATCTTTTTGGAAAAGAAGAGGTGTCAGAAATTTGGATCACCTTCCCAGACCCGCAAATAAAATATAAACGAACTAAACACCGTATGACCAATGCTGCATTTTTAGAACGGTACAAGCAGGTTTTAAAACCTGAAGGAACGGTGAATCTTAAAACGGATAGTGAGTTCATGCATGGGTATACCTTAGGTTTACTTCACGGTCTAGGTTTGGAAGTAGTTTATGCCAACCATGATGTGTATAAGAATGAAGGAAGTCCTAAAGAGGTTTTAGAGATACAGACTTTCTATGAAAATCAGTATCTTGAAAAGGGAAAGCCTATTACTTTTATTAGGTTCAAGGTAAATTGATTCAATGCAACAATTGCCAATCTTATTTGTTTTTACGTTTGGGGCTGCTTTTTTTGCATCGTTGCCACCGGGTTTACTTAACTTAAATGCTGCTAAAACCAGCGTCGAAAAAGGGAAGTCTAACGGATTAATATTTGCGTTAGGTGTGGCGCTTGCTGTAATGTTGCAAACTTATGCAGCAGTACGTATAGCTAAACTAATATCTAGAAACCAACATATTGTAGAATTGTTATTGCAAACAGCATTGTTGGTGTTTTTTGTGTTGGCTATTTTCTTTTTTATAAAGGGTAGAAAACAAGTTAAAAAGCCTTTTATAATAGTAGAGGCGAAGAAGCGAAATAGCTTTTCAAAAGGGATGTTTTTGGCGCTAATTAACCTTTTGGCAATTCCGTATTACAGTGGTTTAAATACCGTTTTCCATTCTCAAGGTTTCATGACCTATAGAATAATAGATGAAGTTTTATTTATTCTGGCGGCAGGTAGTGGTACATTTTTGGCAATGTATGTTTATGTTATTTACTTTAATAAGTGGGAGCATAAAACAAAATCCTTTACTAAAAACAGTAATTATATTTTAAGCGGTTTAATGGTGCTTCTTTTTGTAATCACGGCTTTTAGGTTTTTTAATTAACGAAAGAAGCAGATGAAACCTGAAAACGAGAATTTCTTTGAAAGAGTATATCAAGTGGCAAGGTTAATACCGGAAGGACGAGTGACTTCCTATGGCGCTATCGCTAAGTATTTAGGAGCAGCTCGTAGTGCCAGAATGGTTGGTTGGGCTATGAATGCATCACATAATATGGATGATATCCCTGCACATAGAGTGGTAAACAAAGCCGGGTTACTTACTGGTAAACATCATTTTGATGGTACCAACCTCATGCAACAGCTTTTAGAAGGTGAAGGAGTAGAGATAAAGAATTTACAAATTGTTGATCTTGAAAAATACTTCTGGAATCCTTTTACAGAACTTGAAACTGAAATTTAGTATTATTGAAAGGTTAACGTAAATGTTGTTGTTTCATTAGACACTACACGTACAGACCCACCGTGCAAGCGCATAATTTGCTTACTTAAGCTTAGTCCTATACCTGTTCCTGTATTTTTAGTAGTGAAAAAAGGCACAAAAATTTCATCTATAAGTTCAGGTGAAATTCCAGGTCCGTTATCTGTAACGGTAATATATTTTTTTCCATCTGGTCCTTCTCCTGCTTTAATGATGATTTTACCTTCATCTTGTCCTTCTAGTGCTTGTTGAGCATTTTTGCCTAGGTTCAAGAGTATTTGCGTAAGCTGTTTTTCATCTATATATAGCTCTAAATCTTCAGGTTCAGAAGAGACCTCTAAAATGATGTTATGACCATTGGTGTATTCTTGTAGTAATAGACGAACTTTTTCTAAAATCTTGCTGGCGGGTATCAATTCTCTATCTGGATCTGGTACGCTTAAAAATGTTCTGTACGACTGTACAAAGCTCATTAAATCATTACCCTGTTCTTTAATTACTTCAAGACCCTTTGCGGAATTTTTTATCTGTAGTTCGCCAAATTCCTCGGGAGTTGAAAGTTGGTTTCCTTTTTTGAAATATTTTAAAATAGATTCGGATATTGAGGTAATAGGTGTAATGGTATTCATGATTTCATGAGTTAAAACACGTATTAATTTTACCCAAGAATCTGTTTCTTTATCATCGAGTTCATTTTGAATGTCATGAACTATTACTAATAACAATTGCTTTCCTTCAATAGAAATAGGAGTACATTTTAAGGTCAGTTCTTTTTTGCCACGCTCATTGCCTAAAGAATATAAAGTACTTTCAAAAGGCTTTAAAGATTCGAACAGACCATATAGATTTGGGTCTATTTGTTTTAATTGTTTTATGTGGTTAAGCGGTCTATAATTAAGCAAGTTTTGTACGGTTGGGTTGGCATAAAGAATATGTCCCTTTTCGTTAATAGTAAAAATGCCAATGTCTGCCTGTCTTAATATTTCTTGGTAATACTGCTCTTGAGCTTGTTTTTTTACGTGAATATCTTGAATCATGTTATTCAACATATTTAAACTATGATTCAATTCTTCAATAGATTTTACACTTAGTTTTTCAGGGAAGCGTAAGGTGAAATCTTCATTCTTTATTGCATCAAAAAAGTAAGCTATTTTCCTGTTGGTTTGGTTTACGTAATGTATGAGGCCGTATGCCTGTCCAATAAAAACAAAGCTTAAGATGATGCTGAGTAGATAGTGCTCTTTAGAAAATAGGAATGCGGTTAAAAGCGCACAAACAGCAATTAGAATAATTCTAAAAACAAGTTGGTAGTATATACTTTTGCTAACCATTATTTACCCGATTTTTTAAGTTTATTGTAAAGTGTCTGTCTAGAAATACCTAGTTGATCGGCAGCGGCGCTGTAATTTCCATCATTATCGTTGAGTGCTTTTGTAATCATCACTAGTTCCATTTCTTCAAGGGTTTTTGGACCGTTCTCCATGGTCATGGTGGTTTTTGTTTCCAATAGAAAATCTGTTGGTTTTAATACATTTCCTTCAGAAAGTATTACGGCACGTTCCATAGTGTGTAAAAGCTCTCTTACATTACCCGGCCAGGCATAGTTCATTAATTTTTCTTGCGCTGTCTGGTTTATTTTTAAACTAGGCTTTCCATATTTATTAGCGAATTTCTTTAAAAAGAAATCAGACAATACCAGTACATCATTATCACGTTCTCTTAATGCCGGTACTTGTACTTGAATGGTGTTTATTCTGTATAAAAGGTCTTCACGAAATAATCCCTCGGCTACCATTTGGTCTAAATTACAATTGGTGGCACATATTAACCGAATGTCAACAGCTATAGGTTTATTTGAGCCAACACGAACAACAACCCTGTTTTGTATCACAGAGAGTAGTTTTGCCTGCATTTGCAGCGAAAGGTTTCCTATTTCATCTAAGAATAACGTTCCGCCGTTAGCAGCTTCAAACTTACCTGCACGGTCCTCTTTGGCATCGGTAAATGAACCCTTAACATGACCGAACAATTCACTTTCAAACAGGTTTTCTGAGATAGAACCCATATCTACCGAAATAAAGACTTCATTATTTCTGACGGATGATTTATGAAGCTCTCTAGCTATCAATTCTTTTCCGGTTCCATTTTCTCCGGTAACCAAAATATTTACATCTGTTTTGGCAACTTTTTGCACAAGACTCAATACGCTGTTTAATGCTTTGGAGTTACCGATGATGTAATTTGTGTTCTGGTTGATAACCTGTTTAAGGTTGCTTTCTTTTTGTTTTAAATGCTGTACTTCTTTTTGAGATTTTCTAAGTTCGTAAGCAGATTTTACCGTAGTTAACAGTCGTTCGTTGTTCCAAGGTTTTAGCACAAAATCGGTAGCCCCTTCTTTAATAGCTTCTACCGCAAGTTCAACAGCGCCATAAGCGGTCATCATAATTACCGATATGTGGGAGGCTTTCTTTTTTATCTCACGCAACCAATACAATCCTTCATTACCGGTATTAACTCCGGCAGAAAAATTCATATCCAATAATATGATATCAATTTCCTTTAGGTTGGGAAATGAGGTAAGTAGATTGGGGTTAGAAATTGTTTGAACACTTTTATATTCAAACTGTAATAATATTTCTAAAGCGCTCAATACACTTTTGGTATCATCTACAACAAGTATTTTAGCATCGATCATGGTAACATTCTATTAACTCTTCTAAATCTACACAGACAAGTTTGTATTTTCATACCAGTGTAAAAATATTTGACATTATCTGTACAACATTTTTACACTGGTACTATTAAAATTAATTTTTATAATCTATAAAATACTGAAAATCAATATATTGAAGTTGTGGCACACATATAGTATAGAGAATGGCATACCAATTAAGAAATGAATCAAAAATTTAAAATAACGACACTTTTAATATGCTCCATTTGGGGGTCTATAATTGCACAAGAAACATGGACATTAGATGAGTGTGTCACTTTTGCTCTAGAACATAATTTACAGTTAAATGATTTCGAGTATACAAACCAAGGTAATAGAGAAACATATAGACAATCTGTTCGTAACCTGTTGCCATCTGTAAATGCATCTTCTAGTTATTTAATTAGCTACGGTAGGGCAGAGGATCCTAATACAGGTACATTCGTAAATCAAGATTTTTATTCTAATAATTATTCTTTAGAATCTTCGATTGACCTATTCCAAGGATTTCAAAAAATAAATTCCATTAAAGCATCAAAATTTTTATTTAAAGCTACGCAAGAAGAAGTGTTGCAACAGAAATATCTTTTAGCATTTAGGGTAATGCAAGCTTTTTATGATATCCAATTTTTTGAAGGACTAGTAGAAATATCTAAAGAACAATTAATTGTATCACAATCTAATTACAGCTTGGTAGAGAAGCAGGTAGATTTAGGGTTAAAAGCAGGAGCAGATTTGTATGAGGCAGAATCTTTGTTGCTAACAGATAAATTGAATGTAACACAGAGCAATAATAAATTAGCTGCTGCAAAGTTGACTTTAATTCAAGAAATGAATTTAGAGAATACTTCAGAAATAGCAATTCAAAAAGATATACAGGAAATAGCTTCTGAATTTGACAATGAAGAAATGCAATCCGACTCTGTTTTTACAGAAGCAAGAGCGTTTTTACCAATTATAAAAGCACAAGAGTTTAGAGCTAAAGCGGCTAAAAAGCAGGTAGCAGTTTCAAGAGGTAGGTTGTATCCTTCCTTATCATTTTTTGCAGGTATTGGTACAGGATATTTCGAAACTTTTAGAGATACATTAGGCAATACATTACCATTTAGGGAGCAGTTTAGAGACAATACATCACAATATATAGGTGTAAACTTAAATGTTCCAATTAGTAACGGGTGGTCTGCAAGGTCAAGGGTAAAGCAATCTAAAATAGAAAAACTTCGTGCGGAGAATAATCTAAAGACACAAGAGCAAGAATTGTTTCAGGCAATACAGAAACTAGTACAAGATTATAATTCACTTGAAGTGGAACTGGATCAAAGTAACCAGAAAATGAAGGCTCAAAATCTAGCTTTTACTATTGCTCAGAAGCGATATGAAAAAGGCTTAATCAATGCCTTGGAGCTTTTTACCGCCAAAAATTTATACGCCAGTGCACAAAATGAAAATTTACAGGTAAAGCTTCGTTCAGAGATAAACAAAAGCACATTAGATTTTTACAGAGGATTGCCAGTATTTAATATAAACTAGAAAGATTAACACGAAAGATGGATATAAAATTAGAAAAGAAAAGAGGTCTTAAGCCTAAACATTACGGCTACATCGCATTGGGGGTTTTGCTACTATTTGTGGGGTATCAACTATTGTTTGCTAGTTCCGTTTCAACCTTTAGGACTGAAAAGGATAAGTTGTCTATAGCTGAGGTTTCAGCGGGAAAATTTGATGATTACATTACTATTAATGGTAATGTAGCGCCGATAGCCACAATTTATATGGATGCTTATGAAGGTGGTAGAGTAAGTGAAAAACTTATTGAAGAAGGTGCCATGGTAAAAAAAGGAGATATCATCCTTAAGCTGGAAAACATGAATTTGTACGAACAGATTTTGGCAAGTGAAAGTAATTTGGCTTTGAAACAAAACGATTTAAGGTCTACAAAAATGAATTTCGATTCAAGACAGGTAGAAGGTAGAAGGTCTTTGGCAACGACATCAACAGATCTACAGCGATTGAAAAGAAATTATGAGCAGAACAAAGCGTTGTTTGATGATGAATTAATTTCAAAAGAAGCGTTTCAACTGTCAAAAGAAAATTACGAATTATCTCAAAAGCAGCATGAAATCATAAAGGTGCAAACCATACAGGATGATGAATTACGGGAAACATCCCTAAAAGGATTAGATACCGATTTAGATCGTATGCAGAAAACTTTGGGTATGGTTTACCAACGTTTAGATCATTTAAATGTACGTGCTCCTGCAGATGGTCAATTAGGATTTTTAGATGCTGAGATCGGGCAAAGTATTGCACAAGGTCAGCGTATAGGTCAAATTAATGTTCTGACCGATTATAAGATTGAAGCGGATATTGACGAGCATTACATTGACCGTGTAAAAAGAGATTTAGTAGCTGTTTTAGAACGTAACGGAGCGGAGTTTCCATTAAGATTACGAAAGGTATATCCAGAAGTAAGAAATGGAAGATTTAAGGTAGACTTAGTTTTTACCGATAACAAGCCAGAAACCATACGTTCAGGTCAGAGCTACAACATTAAATTACAATTAGGAGAATCTAACGATGCACTTTTATTACCAAAGGGAAGCTTTTTTCAAAGTACCGGCGGACAATGGATTTTTGTAGTGAACACTGACGGTGGGGAAGCCATCAAAAGAAATATAAGAATAGGAAAACAGAATTCTAGATACTACGAAGTTTTAGAAGGGTTGCAATCTGGTGAAAAAGTAATAACAAGTAACTATGATAATTTCGGAGAAGCCGAAAGAATCGTATTAAAATAAAAAACAAACTGTCACATAAAGCATTGTAAAGATGTCTTTATACTAACAATTAAAATCAATATAAAATGATAACCATAACAAACCTAAAAAAGAGTTTTAGAACAGAAGAAGTAGAAACCTTGGCGTTGAACAATGTCAACCTAAAAGTGGAAGATGGTGAGTTTGTAGCAATTATGGGACCTTCAGGTTGTGGTAAGTCTACCCTGTTGAATATTATAGGTATGCTAGATAATCCTACAGATGGCAGTTACAATTTTGCCGGTAATGAAGTGGGTGGTTTAAAAGAAAGCCAGCGTACGCAGTTACGTAAGGGTAATTTAGGTTTCGTTTTTCAAAGCTTTAATCTTATAGATGAACTTACAGTTTATGAAAATGTAGAACTACCATTGATTTACTTAAAAATGGGTAAGGCAGAACGCAAAGAAAAAGTAATGAAGGTGCTAGAGCGTATGAAAATAGCACATAGAGAAAAGCATTTCCCTCAGCAATTATCGGGTGGTCAACAACAACGTGTTGCCATTTCTAGAGCGGTTGTAACAAATCCGAAGTTGATTTTAGCCGATGAGCCAACTGGTAACCTAGATTCTAAAAACGGAATTGAGGTAATGAATTTATTAACGGAGCTAAACCAAGAAGGAACCACCATAGTAATGGTTACACACTCAGATAGAGATTCGCATTACGCGCATAGAGTAGTAAATCTATTCGATGGTCAAATTGTTACCGAAAGTCAAAACAGGGCAATTGGAGCCATGATGTAAGGGAGTTTATTCATCAATCAACAATTAGTCAGCCAATAAACCAAACCAACCAAACTTATCCCATAATCAAGGATAATTAATCAGTCAAAAAACGAGCATCATGTTAAAGAACTACATCAAAATCGCTTGGCGAAATCTCTGGAAAAATAAGGGGTATAGTATGCTCAATATTTTTGGTTTGGCAATTGGGATAACTTGTGCCGCAATGATTTTACTTTGGGTAGAAGATGAGGTGGGTTATGATGAAAATTTCGCAAAGAAAGATGTGGTCTATTATGTACCAACCAACCAGCAGTATGATGGTGAATGGCGAACTTTTTTCCAAGCAACTCCCGGTCCTTTGGCAGAAGCTTTAAAAACGGAAGTGCCAGGTATTGTAGGTGCGGCTAGAACTAAAAGAGATGATTTACTGTTGCAGGTAGATGATAAATCCATCAATAAAAAAGGTAAGTATGCAGACCCCGATTTTTTGAGCATGTTCAGCCTTTCTTTTGTAGAAGGTAATTTAGAAACCGCTTTTGATGAGGTTGATGCAATTATAATATCAAAACAAACAGCTACCCAACTATATGGGGAAAATGGCTCAGCAGTTGGTAAGGTTCTTAGAGTTAACAACGATACTAACTATACAATCTCTGGGGTTTTTGAAGATTTGCCTAGCAATGTAACGTACAGTTTTGACTGGGTTGCACCCTTTGAGCGGTACGCTGTTGGTAAAGATTGGATGCTAGAGTATGGGTCTAATTTTTCAGATACATTTATTGAACTTGCTCCAGAGGCGAATTTTGAATCTGTAAATGAAAAAGTAATAAAAATACTTCCCATAAAAACGGATGATGATGAAGCGTATGCATTTCTTCATCCAATGAAAGATTGGCATTTAAGGTCAAATTTTGAAGGAGGAAAAAATATTGGAGGACAAATTATATATGTACGTCTTTTCAGTCTTATAGCTATTATTATACTATTGATAGCATGTGTTAATTTCATGAATTTAGCTACTGCACGAAGCGAAAAGAGAGCCAATGAAGTTGGTGTGCGTAAAGTATTAGGTTCAGGTAGAAAAGGACTCATATCTCAGTTTATGGCAGAAGCGGTGATTACGGCAGCTTTATCGGCGGCATTGAGCATAGTATTGCTGAAACTTCTTATTCCGCAGTTTAATACACTTATTGATAAACAGTTAGATTTAAGTTTAGGGAATCCGGTACATATTTTAACCTTAGTGGGTATAACTTTAGTTTGTGGATTAGTTGCAGGGTGGTATCCGGCGTTCTACCTGTCTTCTTTTAAGCCGGTAGATGTATTAAAGGGTTCACGAATATCAAAAGGTAGTGCCCCATTTATTAGAAAAGGATTGGTGGCTACTCAGTTTGTAGTTTCCATTGTTTTTATCATAAGCACCATCATTGTCTATCAACAAGTTCAACATGTCAAAGGAAGAGATTTAGGGTACGACAAAGAAAACTTGGTTAAGATACCGGTAAAGGGAGATATTATAAAAAACTTCAATCCCATAGCTCAGGATATGAAGGCATCTGGCATTATAGAAAGTATTGGGCTTAACAATTCTGATATTTTATCGGGTGGGAATAATACCTCTGGTTTGGCATGGCAGGGTGGTGTTAACACAGAAGATGTGTTGGTTTCTACACGATATATAAGCGCTGATTTTTTCAAAACTGCCGGGATGACAATTCTAGAAGGTAGAGGGTTTAGTGATAATCCATTGAAAGACAGTACTAATTTAATAGTAAGTGAATCTTTTGCAAAACTAATGGGAACAGGTAGTGCAGTTGGTAAAACAATTGAGAACGATTATGCTGTAATTGGAGTAGTTAAAGACTATTTATATGACGATATGTATGGCTCTAGTGATCCGGTGATATTTTTCAACTATCATGGTGAAGCTCGTTTTCTATATGTGAAAGCAAAGGAAGGCATAGCAACCGCAACAGCATTGTCAACTATGGAAACGGTGTTAAAGAAACAAAATCCGGCATTTCCTTTTGAATATGAATTTGTTGATGATACGTACAACGCCAAATTTAAAAGCGAAAAACTAATAGGGAGCCTTTCTCAAATCTTTGCATTACTTGCCATTATTATCTCTTGTTTAGGGTTGTTTGGATTGTCTGCGTTTACTGCAGACCAACGTAGAAAAGAAATTGGAGTTCGTAAAGTACTAGGGTCAAGTATTACAGGTATTGTAGGCTTGTTATCAAAAGATTTTATGAAGTTGGTCATTGTAGCAATAGTGATTGCTTGCCCAATTGCATGGTTACTTATGCAAAATTGGCTAGAAGGTTATGCATACCGAATTTCTATAAACGCCTGGGCTTTTATTATAGCCGGTACAATTGCAATTACCATTGCATTACTAACGATAAGTTTTCAAGCTTTAAAAGCGGCTAGAGCCAATCCTGTAAAAAGTTTGCGTACAGACTAACGTAAAAAATATAAGGTAAATTTCACCGCATCATCAATCAAATCAAAAAACGAGAATCATGTTTAAAAATCACATTAAAATAGCATGGCGAAGTATTAAAAAAGATAAACTTTTTACCACCATTAAAATTGGTGGTTTTGCCGTTGGTATAGCTGCCTGTTTGTTAATCGCATTATTTATTAGAAATGAGGTTAGCTATGACCAACATTACGAGAAAAAAAATCAAATTTACAGGGTGGTCATGCAAGGCATGTTTAATGGGGAAGAAGTAAAAAGCACCCATTTTCAATTACCATTGGCAGACGCATTAGAAGCTGATTTTCCTGAAATAATAAAAGCGGGCAAGGTAAATACCATAGAAATATTCGGCGCGGGTAAACACGCCATGCATTTAGAAGGTGAAGTTCAGAACAATTTTGAAGAAGGTTTTGTACTAGCCGATCAAGAGGCATTTGATATATTAGAAATTCAACTAGAGCAAGGCAATACGGCAACAGCGCTAACGAACCCTAAGAGTATTGTCATCTCTAAAACCAAGGCAGATAAATATTTTAATAATGGGAAGGCAATTGGCGAAACCATCATTTTAGATGATGATTCAGCTAAGCCTTATACTGTAACAGGTATAATGAAAGATGTACCAAAGAACTCGCACCTTAGTTTTGATTTTCTTCTTCCAATAGAAGATACTCGTATGAGTTGGACCAATCAGAATTATTTTACTTATGTATTAGTTGATGAGAATACGAATGTTCAAGAACTAGAGAAAAAAATGCTTTCTATTATTGAGGATTATGTGATTCCCGCGCAAATGGACAGAGGTCGAGCGCCAGATTTTATTGAAGTACTTAGAACTATAGAATATAAATTACAACCCATAACCGATATTCATTTGCATTCTGATATAAAGATGGCAGATGGGTTGAAGCATGGCGATATTCGTTTTGTATGGTTATTTGCTGCAATTGCTGGGTTTGTATTATTGTTGGCGGTTATTAATTTCATTAATCTATCTACGGCAAAGTCAGCTAATAGAGCTAAAGAAGTGGGGCTAAGAAAAACGATTGGTGCTTTTAAACATAATCTAATTGCTCAATTTCTGACCGAATCTATTTTGTTCAGTATTATTTCATTTCTATTGGGTGTATTACTGGCATGGGCATTACTTCCATCGTTCAATACTATAGCCGCCAAGACAATAGCAATGCCGTGGTCTGCATGGTGGTTTTTGCCGGTGCTTTTAATTGCATCTTTATTAGTTGGTGCTATTGCGGGGTTATATCCTGCATTTTATTTATCGGCTTTCAAACCGGTTAATGTATTAAAAGGAAGTCTTAGTATAGGAGGTAAAAGCGCAAAACTTAGAAGTGGATTAGTTGTTTTTCAATTTACTACATCGGTTATTTTAATTATTGGTACGTTGATTATTTATCAGCAGATGGACTATATCCTAAAAAAAGAATTAGGGTATGATAAAGAGCAAGTAGTGATACTTGAAGGGGCAGGAATTTTACGCAACCGAATGGATTCCTTCAAGGAGCAACTGTTGGCATTACCTCAAGTAAAAAGTGCAACGGTAACCAATTATTTACCTGTAGATGGTGCAAGTAGAAACGGTAATACGTTTAGGAAAGCCAATGAGGGAAATGAAGGTAGAGGAATACCTGCACAAATTTGGAGGGTAGATTATGATTATATAAAAACCTTAGGATTAAAGCTAAATACAGGAAGAAATTTTTCGAAGGAATTTGCATTAGACTCTATTAACTCCATCGTTATCAATTCAAACATGGTGCAAGAGCTTGGGTTAGCCGAACCAATAGGAAAAGAACTTGATAATAATGGACAAGCATTTACCATTATAGGTGTTGTTGATGATTTTCATTTTAAGTCTTTAAAAGAAGATATTTCTTCATTATCGCTTGTCATAGGAAAAGACAACGGAGCCGTTTCCATAAAGTTAGAAAAAGGAAATATTAATGAAGCATTGGCAGATATAACAGCAGTTTGGAATAAAAATGTTCCAAACCAATCTATCAATTACAATTTTTTAGACCAAGAGTTTACAAGTATGCATGATGATGTACAACGCATGGGGAAAATATTCAACAGTTTTGCCCTCTTCGCCATTTTCGTAGCATGTTTAGGACTCTTTGCATTATCTGCTTTCATGGTAGAACAACGCAAAAAAGAGATTAGTATACGGCTGGTCTTAGGTGCTCCTTTTAAAAGCATCTATCAACTGCTTACGCTTGATTTTATGAAGCTGATATTAATATCCATCTGTATAGCAATTCCTATAGGTTGGTATTTAATGAATCGTTGGCTTCAAGATTTTGCATATCACATTACCATTGGATGGGGCATTTTTGTGGTCGCTTCGGGCATTGCTTTGACTATAGCCGTTATTACGATTAGCTATCAATCTATAGGTGCAGCACTCTTGCAACCGTTAAAAGGGTTGAGGTCCGAATAAGGTTTTATCAATTTACAGGGAGTATCGTTAAATCATCAATTAAATCAAAAAACGAGAATCATGTTTAAAAACTATCTAAAAATCGCTTGGCGAAATCTAATTAAGAATAAGGGGTACTCCATTATAAATATTGGGGGTTTGGCAATCGGTATGGCTTGCTTTCTTATGATTGCTTTGTTCATAAACAATGAACTCTCTTATGATACGTATCACGAAAAAGGCGATAAGATATTTAGGGTTGTACATCATAGTGGATCTGAAGATTTAAATGACCGATGGATTTGGGGGAACGCCCCTGTTGGTACTGCTTTAAAAGCCGATTTTTCTGAAGTTATAGAAAAAGTTCAATTCTCAGGTAGGTCGGATGTGTTACTTGAATATAACAAAAACTCATTTCAAGAAAGCAATTGTTTTTATGTAGATGCTTCTGTTTTTAATGTTTTTAGTTGGCCATTAATTTCTGGTAATCCAGAAACTGCACTAGAAGCACCTTACTCTATTGTTTTAACGGAAAGCACCGCAAAAAAATATTTTGGTAATGAAGACCCAATGGGTAAGACCGTTGATGGTGTTGGCGGAAGAGCAGATGATGGTTTGTATACAGTTACAGGTGTAATGAAAGACGTGCCTTCTAATTCACATTTTAGTTTCGATGTGTTACTGTCCATGAGTTCTTTTTATCAAACCCGTCCTGCTATTTTTGATTCATGGGGCTACGTAGATTTTTACACCTACTTTTTAGTAAACGATAATTTTGATGTTGCGGCTTTTCAAGCCAAGATGCCCAGCTTTTTAAAGAATAGACTTCCAGAAGAATCAAAAGACTATTATTACAATCTTTCGTTCGAGCCTTTAAAAGATACCTATTTAAAATCTAAAGCAGCTCGTCAACCGGGTATCACAGGAAGCTTGAACAACCTTTATATTTTCGCTATAATAGGACTCTTTATTTTAATTATTGCCAGTATCAATTTCATGAATCTGGCTACTGCCCGATCTATGGAACGAGCTAAGGAGGTTGGTGTTAGAAAAGTGATTGGAGCAGATAAAAAAGGACTTGTCTATCAGTTTATGGGAGAGTCTTTGATTATGGTGTTTCTATCTGCAGGAATAGGACTTTTGTTAGTGGCTATATGCCTTCCTTGGATGGGGAACATAACGGGAAAAGAGTTTTCGTTAGATAATATTATCAATACAAAAACATTATTGCTTTATTTTGGTACTGCCTTAGTTACCGGATTATTATCGGGTAGCTATCCTGCATTTGTGTTATCGAACTTTAAACCTATAAGTGTACTCAAAGGTCTTGTAAGTTCTTCTCCCCAAGGTGTAAACCTTAGAAAGGGATTGGTGATTTTTCAGTTTAGTTTATCCATAGCATTAATAGCAAGTACCGTAATTGTGTATTATCAATTGGGGTTTATGCTAAACAAAAATTTAGGTTTTGATAATGAACAGCAACTGGTTATTGATTTTAATTGGGATGGTCAGGTTTTAGATAATATTGAAACTGTAAAAAATGAACTTAAGAGTTTACCAGAAGTCACTTCAGTTGCTGGTTCACGTACCGTTCCAGGAAGTCATTTTCCTGCAGCAGGAACAGAAATTGAATCTTTTGAAGGGAGCATGGAGCATTTTGAACCTTTCTTGTATGAAATAGATTTTGATTTTATTCCACATTATGAGATTGAGGTAGTCGCTGGTAGACCATACTCAAGAGAATTCGTGTCAGATTCGCTTAGTGCTATGATCGTTAACGAAGCTGCGGTTAAATCTTTTGGCTATTCGGACCCAGCAGAGATTATAGGCAAGAAATTTCAACAATGGGGACGTGAAGGTACTATTGTAGGGGTTGTTAAAGACTTCAATTATATGTCTCTTCATGAAAAAGTAGCTCCTTTATCCATGCGTTATTCGCAATACGGCAGATATATTTCTCTAAAAGTCAAAACCTCAGATATGCAAAAAGCTATCTCCAGAATAGAGCAAAAATGGGCTGAATTAGCTCCGCATAGACCGTTTTTATATAGTTTCTTGAATGATAGTTTTAACGAACAATATCTGGCAGATTTTAGATTTAAGAAACTGTTTACTCTTTTTTCTTTTTTAGCAATTTTAATCGCTTGTTTAGGGCTATTTGGTTTGGCAACATATAGTGCCATGCTACGTACTAAAGAGATTGGAATACGTAAGGTATTGGGTGCTGAGGTTACAAGCATTGTGGCTTTATTATCAAAAGATTTCATCAAGTTGGTATTAATTTCGATACTAATAGCAACACCTTTTGCATGGTATGCTATGAACAAATGGCTAAATGTGTACGCATACAAAATTGACATTAGTTGGTGGATTTTTGCGTTGGCAGGAATAATGGCATTATCGGTAGCCATACTTACCGTAAGCTATCATGCAATAAGGTCAGCTAGAGCTAATCCGATTAAAAGCTTACGTACGGAGTAAATCATTCATCATCAATCAAATCAAAAAACCGAGAATCATGTTCAAACAATATATTAAAATCGCTTGGCGAAACCTGTTAAAAAGCAAGCAGCAAACTAGTATAAATTTATTAGGACTTACCGTAGGTACGGTGAGTTGTCTTGCGATATTGTTATATGTTTTTTCTCAATTTGGATATGATGAACACCATGAAAATGCAGAATATATTTTTAGGGTAGAAACGGTAATTGAAAGAAATGGCAAAGAGGCTTTTGATACAGGAGCAGCTTCACCACCAATAGCTTTTGCAATAAAAGAAGATTTTCCGGAAGTAGAAGAAGCTACACGAGCAATATTAACAGATGTATTTTTTAGTAATTTAATTAGCGCTGCCGAAAGTAAAGATGCCTATTACGAACCTAGAGCCTATATGGCAGATTCCACCTTTTTTAAGGTATTCAATTATAAATTTATTGAAGGCACTCAAGATGCAGCTTTAGACGAACCTTTCTCGTTGGTATTATCTTCTACTTTGGCGAAAAAATTATTCGGTAATCAAGAAGCGTTAGGCAAGGCGGTAACATGGGGCAGTGGCGAAGACGCCCAGACCTTAACGGTTAAAGGTGTTTTTGACGAATCGTTTGGAAAGTCGCACTTAAACCCGAATTACATTGTAAGTATGGGTACCCCTGGTATAGGCACGTTTGTTCAAAATTTTAAAAGTTTTGCTACGAATAATTTTGTGTATAGTTATGTGAAGTTAAAGCCCAATAGTAATGCCGAAAGTTTGCAAAATAAGCTCCCAGGTTTTTTACAAGAAAGAGGAGCAGACGACCTTAAAGATGCAGGCATGGATAGAAAAATATTATCCTTGCAAAATATTAGAAGAATCCATTTATATTCAGACGGTAGAAACAATCAGATACATGAAGTTTCTAACATAAAATATCTATATTTCTTACTCACATTAGCTTTCTTTATTCAATTGGTTGCTTGTATTAATTTTATAAACCTCAGTACTGCAAGAGCTAGTAAAAGAGCAAAAGAAATTGGGGTTCGTAAGGTTGTAGGTGCTGGTACCAATAGTTTAATGCGACAGTTTTTAGGAGAATCTTTGTTACTGTCACTTTTTGCAATGCTCATAAGTATTCCTATTACAGTATTGCTTTTGCCAATGGTAAATGAGTTGACCAATGCTAGTTTGGGTTATGAAGATTTATTAAGCTGGCGAATTGGTACTATATTAATAATATTAGGAGTTGTCACCGGGTTTGTATCGGGTATTTATCCTGCAATAATTTTATCAAATATAAAACCTATCAATGCCCTTAAAAGTGCAACCATCTTACAATCGGGTAACGGTGCTTTTAGAAAAGCATTGGTGGTATTTCAATTTGTAATTTCCATTAGTTTAGTAGTGACGGTTATTATCGTGACACAGCAGTTTCGATTTACCCAGAATAAGGATCTTGGCTTTGATCAAGAAAATCTTTTAGCATTAAGAATAGGTACTGCCGAAGCTTCTAGTAAGTTTGAATCTCTTAAAAAGTCATTTCTAAAAATACCGGGAGTTTTAAATGTTTCCAGTGGAAATTATGCGCCATCTGAAATTGTGTTGAATGATAACGGTTTGTATTTACCTGGTGGAAATCGTGAGAACAATACTATTGTAAAAAGACAGGGAATCAGCGAAGATTATTTTGAAACCATGAATATTCCATTAGTAAGTGGTAGAGATTTTACACCTGCCGATACCACTGACCAAATTATTGTTAATCAAGCAACATTACGCACGTTTAATATAAAAGAGGAAGATGCTTTAAGCGCAAGACTTATTCAAAGTTTTGGTGACCAAACAAATGAAATGAGGATTATAGGAGTTGCAAAAGATTACCATTTTGCATCACTAAAAAATGAGATAGCACCTTTGTTCTTATATAAGGAGAATGAACCAAACTGGTTATTTATAAAAACGCAGAGTACCGATTACCAACAATTATTGACCGGTTTGGAGCAACAGTGGAAAGCAACGGTAAATAATGTTCCTTTTGATTATCGGTTTGTAGATAAAGAAGTAGAAAAATTGTATGATGAAGAGAAGCGTCTAAGTCAAATTTCTATTGTTTTTACTATGCTGGCTATTCTTATAAGTTGTTTAGGTCTATTTGGGCTAGTTTCCTTTGTAGCAGAGCAGAAGAAAAAAGAGATAGGTATTCGTAAAGTGTTGGGCGCAAGCATTGGGTCTGTAGTGCAATTATTGACCAAAGATTTTATAAAACTAGTATTTATTGCACTTGTAATAGCAACACCAATTGCATATTATTTTATACAACGTTGGTTAGAAGATTTCACCTATCGTATAGAGATACAATGGTGGGTATTTGCTTTGGCAGGTGGTTTTGCACTACTCATTACTTTTTTTACCGTAGGGTTTCAATCTTTAAAATCGGCAGTTGCAAACCCGGTAAAAAGTTTGCGTACAGAGTAATGTGTCATTAACTAATGCTGAGCTATGTGCTAGGCTATAAAAACGAGAATTATGTTCAAAAATCATTTTAAAGTAGCATTTAGAAATTCGTTAAGACATAAAAGCAATAGTATTATAAACATAGCTGGTCTTGCTATAGGTTTAACATGTGTAATATTAATAGCCTTGTTTGTTACCGATGAATTAAAGTACGATCGTTTTTTTAAAAATGCCGACCAAATTTATAGAGTTAATATAAACGGTAAAATGGGTGGTGGAGAATTTCATGCAGGTTATACTCCACCACCTGCAGGTTTAACGCTCACAGAGAATTTTCCAGAAATAGAGAGTTACACTAGAATATATAGGCCAGGTGTAGATATCCTCGAATTTGAAGGTAATAATGTTAAAAAGACGTTTAATGAAAAAAACATATATGCTGTAGATGCTAACTTTCTTGATGTCTTCAGCTATCCTTTGCTGAAAGGAAACCCTAAGAGTTGTTTCGAAGAAACAAATAGTATAGTTCTTACAAATAGTATTGCAAAGAAATATTTTGGAGATGTGGACCCTATGGGTAAAATTCTTTTTTATGGAAAACAAAGAAAGCCGCTAAAAGTAACCGGAGTATTGAAAGATATGACCACCCTTCCTGTTTCTGTAAAGTTTGACTTTTTAATACCCGTTAAAAACATTGAAAGCGTTACTCGCTTTAATTGGAGTTGGGTATGGTTACAAATGGCAACTTATGTGAAATTAACTGATAAAGCAGCTGAAAATCCAAATACTTTAAACCATTTAGAAACTCAATTTCCTGAAATGGTAAAGGTACATGCAGCAAATGCCTTCGATAGAATTGGGCAACCTTTTGATGAGTTTTTAGAAAATGGAAATAAATGGGATTTTCATTTACAGGCATTAACTGATATTCATTTACATTCAGGAGAAATAGAATCTTCTATTACAGAGCAAAACGATATTCAGAATCTATATATATTCGGAATAATTGCATTCTTTATAATTGTATTGGCTTGTGTTAATTTTGTTAATCTTTCTACAGCACAAGCATCAAAAAGAGCTAAAGAAATTGGAATTCGTAAAGTTTTAGGGTCGTACAGAGGTCAATTGATAAAGCAATTTCTTTCTGAAGCTATTTTTTATACGATAGTATCCACAATTTTAGCAGTTGTTATGGTTTGGGTTTTGTTGCCACTATTCAATCAATGGTCAGGAAAAACTTTTCTGTTTCAAGCGATATTTAGAGATGGCATTTGGTTATTTATTTTAGGTCTAAGTGTTATTACAGCGATTTTAGCAGGTATTTATCCGGCTGTTTACCTAACCTCTTTTAAACTTGTTAATGTTTTAAAAGGAGATACTAGTTTATTGAATAAAAAAGGTGGGGTTTTAAGAAATGGACTTGTAGTATTTCAATTTACTATTGCCATAATTATGGTCATAGCTACAAGTATTGTTTATTTACAATTGAACTATACTCAGAATAAGGATTTAGGCTACGATAAAGATAATTTGGTAGTACTTCAAAATACAGAAATATTAGAAGGAAGTGAAGAAACTTTTAGGCAAGAACTAGAGGCGTTAACAGAGGTTGAAAGTGCTACAATTTCTTCAGGGATGCTTACTAGAGGTAATTTTGGTGATTTTTATGTACCGGAAACCTCTAGTGTAGAAGATAATATTGCAAAAGATATATCATTACAATCATATCTTGTAGATGAGTATTTTATTTCAACATTAAATTTAAACCTTATAGAAGGGCGCGGTTTTAATAATAAATTTAATGATTCGTTATCGGTTGTAATAAATGAGGCTACTGCTAAACAGATAGGGTGGAAGAACCCTATTGGAAACACGATTCGTTACCCAGGCGGAAAAATGGAATCATATAAGGTAGTAGGGGTTTTAAAAGATTTTAATTTAGAATCGTTACATAGTCATATTGAACCGTTTGCGTTATTTTCCAACAAATCTGAAAGTTATGATACGGGTGTATCATATATAACTTTAAAAATTAAATCAGATAATACTGGTGAAATTTTAGAGGCAATCGAAAATAAATGGAATGCCTATCAATCTGGTATTCCCTTTGAGTATTCCTTTCTAGATGACGACTTAAATACCGCTTATATAGCAGACAAAAGGCAAGCTAATTTATTTGGTATTTTTTCATTCTTAACCATTTTTATTGCTTGTATGGGCTTACTAGGTTTAATTTCATTTGTCGCCCAGCAGAAAACAAAAGAAATAGGAATTAGAAAGGTATTGGGCGCGAGTATTTTAGAGATTGTTCAGCTTCTAGCTATAGATTTTGTAAAGCTAATTTTCATAGCCTTATTAATCGCAACTCCTTTCGCTTGGTTTTATATGCATAAATGGTTGCAAGGTTTTGCCTATAAAATTGAAATTCCTTGGTGGGTGTTTATATTTTCAGGAGTCATGGCTTTAGGCATAGCAATGGTTACAATGGGCTTCCAAGCAATAAAAGCAGCAATTGCAAACCCGGTAAAAAGTTTGCGAACCGAATAAAAGTAACAGACAGGTATTTATAGAATTTTACATTCAACTGTATATATATTAGACATGTTTTGTCCAAATATTTTACACTTATTAAATTAGTTACTGACTTAACTATCTGATAATTAATAATTTAAAGATGTGGCATGAAATTAGATTTTGATAGTTAAGTAGCAATAGTCAACACCAATCAAAAAACGAGAACCATGTTTAAAAACTATATCAAAATCGCTTGGAGAAGTTTAAAGAAGCAAGCCTTTTTTACTTTCTTAAATACATTTGGACTTGCTATAGGTATGGCCGGTGCTCTAATGATTTCATTATATATTAATGATGAGTTGAGTTATGATAAAATGTTTGCCGATGCAGATCGTATTTATCGAATAGATGCTGATATAAAATTTGGAGGAGCAGAAATTAAAGCAGCAGAATCTGCACCACCAATGGCAGGTGCTTTAAAAAGAGATTACTCGCAAGTAGAGTCTACGGTTCGTTTTAGAACATTGGGTAGCATGTACGTGAAAAAGGTAGGTAGTGAAACAAGTTCTAAGGAAGACAGAGTAACCTACGCCGATTCAACTTTCTTTGAATTCTTTGGTATTGATTTATTGGTGGGTAACTCAAAATCCGCATTAACAGGAACAAACTCATTGGTGTTGACAAAAACTGCCGCAGAAAAATACTTTGGGTCAACAGATGTTCTAGGGCAAGACTTGCTTTTAGATAATTCCGATACCTATACGGTAACAGGGGTAATAGATGATATGCCTAAAAATTCCTATTTTAATGAGTATAGTGTCTTCTTAGCCATGGCAGGTAATGTTGGGTCTAGAGAAGAATTATGGGGCAGCAACAACTATTTTACCTTTGTAAAGTTAATACCCGAAGCAAGGGTTGAAGATTTTCAAGCACCGCTACAGGGCATGCTAGAAAGATATATGTTACCATGGGCACAAAAGTATTTTCCGGGTATGACTGCAGAATCTTTTGCGGCATCGGGTAATTATATACGCTACCATACTATAGCGTTCACAGATATTCATTTGCATTCCGATAGAAGCTCAGAAATGAACGCTACAAGCAGTATGCAAAACATTTATATACTTTCTTTTATTGGACTATTCTTAATTATTCTGGCAAGTGTAAATTTCATGAACTTGTCTACGGCTCACTCATTAAAAAGAGCCAAAGAAGTGGGGGTAAGAAAAACGTTGGGTTCTAATAAAATGAATTTGATTTTCCAATTTTTGACAGAATCTGGTTTAATAGCTTTTATTTCATTGATAGCTGCCTTGTTGATTACAATGATTACGCTCCCGTTTTTTAACGGCTTTACCGGTAAGTCTATTGCAATTCCATTTTCTCAGCCATTGTTTTGGCTTTTGTTATTTGCAGCAACTATACTATTAGGGTTTTTCTCTGGGTGTTATCCTGCCTTTTTCATGTCTAGATTTAATCCCGTTAAAACCCTAAAGGGTGGAGCATCGGAAAGTGTAGGTAATGGTAGGGTAAGAAATGCTCTGGTAATATTTCAATTTTCAATTTCAGTATTTCTTATAGTAAGTACGCTGGTAGTTTTTCAGCAATTAAATTATATACAGAGTAAAGATTTGGGTTTTACAAAAGACCAAGTGTTGTTGATTAATGAAATTAGTCCGTTGGGGTCTAAAACAAATGCATTTAAAGAAGAGATTCTTAAAATGGGCAACGTAGAAAATGTTACTCTAAGTAATTTTTACCCTACTCCATCATGGCGGTCAGATACTTCTTTCTTTCAAGAAGGAACAAAAAGTCAAGAAAATGCAATTCAAATGCAGACTTGGGATGTGGACATGGATTATTTGAAGACGTTAGAAATGGATGTTGTAGCTGGGCGTGATTTCAACAAACAATATGCTTCAGATTCTACGGCAATTATAATAAATGAAGCCACTTTGCCTATTTTGAACGTTACAGCTCAAGAAGCTCTGGGAATGAGGATTTCCGAAGAAATAGATATGGAAAACCCTAGCTACTATACTATAATTGGGGTGGTTAAAGATTTTCATTTTAAATCGCTTCGCGAGAATATTGGTGCATTAGGATTACACGTCGAAAATAACGCTGAGAATATGGCGGTACGGTTAAGTGGTGGTGACTATTCAAAGTCAATTGCGGAGATTGAGAATATTTGGAACACAATGGCACCTGGTCAACCATTTGACTATCAATTTATGGACGAGGCATTTTATTCCACTTATAATTCGGAACAAAAGCTGAGTCAAATATTTTTCATTTTTACTATTCTATCCATTTTCATTGCTTGTTTGGGGTTATTTGGATTAGCTGCCTTTAATGCTGAAAAGCGTACAAAAGAAATTGGCGTTAGAAAAGTGTTAGGGGCTACTGTAAGTCAGATTTCATATAGACTTACAGTAGATTTTCTAAAATTAGTGGGTGTAGCAATTCTGATTTCTTTGCCATTGGGTTGGTTTGCCATGAATAAGTGGTTAGAAGATTTCTCTTATCGAATAGAAATCGGATTTGGCGTTTTTGTCCTCGCAGCAGTTTTAGCAATTATGGTGGCTATTGTAACGGTAAGTTATCAAAGTATAAAAGCGGCAATTGTAAACCCTGTAAAAAGTTTACGGTCAGACTAATTTAAATCGTTTTTCATACATCTAATGTTGATTGAATCCTAATCATAAAATTGTGTAACAATCTAATTTTAGCATAGTCTTTGTAAATATATTGTACATGTTTTGTAAAAATATTTTACACTAAAAAATAAGATACATACATAATAGACTAGTAGTTAGATAATTATAAGTATGGCATGGAATTAGATTTGTTTTTGGTGTCATCAATCATCAATCTGTACTTAGTGAAGGCTAAGCATCAATCAAAAAACGATCAATCATGTTTAATAACTATTTGAAAATAGCATGGAGGAATTTAATTCGGAACAAAGGCTTTTCGATTTTAAATATCGCAGGTCTTTCCATTGGGCTTACCGTGTTTACTTTAATTGTTCTTTGGATAAATTTTGAATTAGGATTCGACCGATTTCATGAAAACCAAGAGCGTATTTATGAAGTTAACAATCAATATGATGTTGAGGGAGAAATTTGGACATGGAACTCCACGCCTAAAGCGATGGCACCTGCAATAAAGAAAGATTACCCAGAAGTAGAACGCGTATCCAGATACTTCTACGATACCCCATTTTTATTTTCTGTAGATGATAAACGGATTAAAGCTACAGGCACAATTGTAGATCCAGATTTCTTGAGCATTTTTAGTTTCCCCTTAGTGCAAGGTGATATTTCCAGTGTTTTTAATGATGTGAATTCGGTTGTAATTACAGAGACTTTCGCCAAAAAGATGTTTGGCGATAAAGACCCTATTGGAGAAATAGTGGTAATTGATAATGCCGATACATTTAAGGTTACTGGTGTTTTAAAAGATTTACCTAGCAACACAGAGTTTACGTTTGAGTTTTTGGTGCCTTGGGCTTATTTAACTCAAAAAGGCTGGGACGATACCCACTGGGGTAATAATTCTGTGGCTACTTATGTAATGCTTAAGAAGGACGTTAGTTTTACTGATTTTTCAACTAAAATTAAAACCTTACGAGAAAACTATGATGAAGATTCTTCTGATATGGTTACGCTTTTATATCCATATTCTAGAACCTATTTGTATAATGAATTTGAAAATGGAAAGGAAATTGGTGGACGAATAGATTTAATAAAGATGTTCGGTATCATAGCAGCAATTATTCTAATAATCGCCTGTATTAATTTCATGAACTTAAGTACGGCCAGAAGTGAAAAACGGGCAAAAGAAGTAGGTGTTAGAAAAGTAATGGGAGCACCTAAAAAGCATTTGATTTATCAATTTCTGGGAGAATCGATTCTTATTTCAGCCATTGCTGCAATCTTTTCAATACTGCTCGTGCTATTGTTACTACCGGCGTTTAATGATTTGGTGGGTCATGAATTAGAATTAGATTTCACCAGTAAGTGGTTTTGGATTTCTGCATTAGCTATTGTTTTATTTACCGGTCTATTGGCAGGTAGCTACCCGGCATTGTACTTATCAGCATTTAAACCATCGGCAGTTTTAAAAGGAACGTTTCATAAAGCGGACACTCTTATTACACCCAGAAAGGTTTTAGTGGTGGTTCAATTTTCTGTAGCAATTATATTAATTACATCAACACTTATTATAACCGAGCAATTAGATAAAGTTCAAAATAGACAACTGGGTTATTCAAAGGATAATTTGATTTACACTTTTTTAGAAGGTGATATTGATAAGAATTATGAGTTGATCAAGAAAGAATTGCTCAAGTCTGGCGCAGCTTCTTCCGTTACTAAAACAAGTTCGCCCATTACAGAAAGTTGGAGCAATACGTGGGGTATAGAATGGGAAGGAAAAAATTTAGAAGATAAAACAATCATATTGCGTATGATTGCCGATGAAGCGGTGGTAAACACATTAGGTTTAAAGCTTATAGAGGGCAGGGATTTTGATTTACAGAAATTTCCGACCGATTCAACAGCTGTGCTATTAAACGAATCATCGGTTGCTCTTATGGGGTTTAAGGAACCCATTGGTAAGGTCATAAATGATAACGGAAAAAAATGGAATGTAGTCGGTGTTGTAAAAGACTTTGTGTTTAATTCGCCATTTCAGAAAATAGAACCATTAGTAATTGAAGGGGCAAAAGGGTGGTTTAATGTAATGCATATGAAACTGAACGAGGCAAATTCTACTTCAGAAAATTTAGCTATCGTCGAAAATATATATAAGAAATACAATCCAGAGTATCCTTTTGATTTTGAATTCGTGGATGGAGAATATGCAGAAAAATTTAGTGATCAGCAAAGAACAGGTAAACTTGCTACACTGTTTACATTGTTAACGATATTAATTTCTTGTCTAGGCTTGTTTGGTTTAGCTAGTTACATGGCAGAAAACAGAATTAAAGAGGTTGGTATTCGAAAAGTATTGGGTGCTTCGGTAACTACTATAGTTACGCTTCTATCTAAAGATTTTCTAAAACTTGTTGCTATTTCTATTCTAATTGCAATTCCTGTTTCTTGGTACTATATGTCCAACTGGTTAGAAGAATTCGATTTTAGAATCTCCATTTCAGTATGGGTATTTGCAATTGCCGGTGGTCTTACGTTATTAATAGCATTGGTGACGGTAAGTTTTCAAGCTATAAAAGCAGCAAGAGCCAATCCTGTTAAAAGTTTACGTACAGAATAAATCATCAATCAATCAAAAAATAAATATTCATGTTTAAGAATTATATAAAAGTCGCTTGGAGAAACCTGTTGAAGAATAAAGTTTTCACAGCGGCTAATATCGTTGGCTTAACCTTAGCATTCGCAATAGCGTTACTGTTAACTATGACGGCTTTATTTGAATTATCTTATGATCAGTTTCATGAAAATAAAGGCTCTATTTTTCAGGTATACTATTCTAATCAAACGCCTAAGGGTTCAGATATATCTACCACAAACCCGGTGCCTTTCGCTCCTGCATTAAAGGAAGAAGTACCCGGTGTTAAAAATATAGCAAGAGCATTAAGTGAGAATGCACTAGTGTCTTATGGAGATAACGATTTTAACTTGGATGCTGAATTTGTTGATGCTGATTATTTTTCGATTTTTAGTTTTCCAACCGCTATGGGAGATTCCAACAAACCGATGCAAGATCAGAACTCGGTAGCAATTACCGAAGAGGCAGCTAAAAAGTTGTTTGGCACTACGGACGGAATTGGTAAAATAGTGCGAGTGCTAATAGGTAAAGAAGAAAAACCATTTACAGTATCAGGAATTCTTAAAAGTATACCAGATAACAGCAGTGTTAGTTTTGATATTGCAATCCCTTTTGATAGCCACTCAGAATATAAAGAGAGTATAGATGTATGGGATGCTCGTAACCACCCGGTTTATTTGCAGTTAGAAGACGGTGTTACTAAATCTCAATTCGAAAAGAGTACGGTCGAATTTACCTTATTGCATAATGAAGGGCAAATGCAAAATATGAAACGTGATGGTGCGCAACCAGATATTAATGGTAATTATGCTCAGCTAGGTTTACTGCCTTACACTGATAAGCGCTTTGCGAATTTTAATTCTGGTGTATTAAATGTAAAAAGGACTTTCCCGTTTATGATTTTAGGAATTGCCTTTCTGGTCATTTTCATTGCCTGTGCTAATTTTGTGAATATGAACATTGCCTTGGGCGAAAAACGCTTAAAGGAAATAGGAATGAGAAAAACCCTAGGCGCGGTAAAAGGACAACTGTTCGGTCAATTTTGGTTAGAAAGTTTAATGGTATTTTTAATAGCAATTGCTCTAGCTCTAGTACTGGCAAATCTATTAATAGACCCTTATAAAACCTTGTTCAATACCGATGCTACTTTTGCAAATTTATTGACACCAATAATTCTTGGTAGTTTCATTATAGGGATATTATTGGTCACTTTGATAACGGGTGGTTACCCGGCATTACTTTTAAGTAAGTTAAATACCTTAAATGCATTAAAAGGAAAATGGGAATTAGGAAAAAATGGAGTTAGAAATGCACTCATAGTAGTACAATTTGTAATAGCAATTGTATTAATTACCAGTACGTTGGTCTTTCAAGGTCAAATTCAGTTTATGCGAAATAAGAACCTTGGGTTCAATAAAGAACAAGTAGTGTCTATTCCATTAAATGGAAAGAAAGACAGCTATCGTGTTATAGAATTATTACGGAATGAGCTGCAAGGAAATGGAAATATTTTAGCGGTTAGTGGTTCAGATAACAATTTGGGACGTGGAAAAGACGGAAGTTTATCAAATAGTATATTGGGGTTTGAATACAAGGGTAGAATAGTTCATAGCAATGTACTTACAGTAGATTATGATTACGCAAAGACGTTAGACTTACAATTGTTAGAAGGGCGTATGTTCAGTAAAGAGTATAGTGCAGATAGTTTAAGTATGGTCATTAACGAGGCAATGGTTAGAGAGCTTAATGAAGAGAATAATCCACTGTCAACTAGAGTATATTTTGATGAAGATTCTGTGGCTTATAATGTAATTGGGGTGTTAAAAGATTATAACCATCAAGACATAAGCAAAAGTATAGAGCCGCTTACCTTTTTTCTAGATAGAGATTATGAACTGTATTATGCATATGTAAAGGTTGCTCCGATAGACATGGCAAAATCTTTTGATGCTATAAAAAGTGCTTGGCAAAAAGTAGAGCCAAATGCTGAATTTCTAGGTTCTTTCTTAGATGAAAATATAGACAGAACTTTTAGACGGGAAAAAACGATGGCGACTATTATTACAAGTGGTTCCATTTTGGGTATAGTGCTTAGTTGTATAGGTCTTTTTGCCATGTCGTTATTGGTAGTTGCGCAACGTACTAAAGAAATAGGTGTTCGTAAAGTAATAGGCGCAAGCACATCATCAATTACTATATTGTTGACTAAGGACTTTTTAAAGTTGGTAGGTATAGCATTTATAATAGGAACACCAATAGCATGGTATGCTTTAGATAAATGGCTAGAAGAGTATGCATTTAGAGTGCCATTAAGTATCTGGTTTTTTATAGGGGCAGGACTATTAGCTACCTTAATTGCACTAGTGACTGTTGGTTCAAGAACAATGAAAGCGGCAGCAGCGAATCCCGTAAAAAGTTTACGAACAGACTAAAAAACGAACGATGTTATTAAACCATCTAAAATTATCTTTTCGTAATCTGTGGAAAAACAGAACGCTTTCTTTTCTTAACCTTTTGGGCTTAAGTATAGGTATTGGTAGTGTGTTAACGCTAATGTTTTCTGTGTATGCCTATTATGTAGCAGATTCTATGATTCCAGAGCAAGAACATATTTATTACCTAAAAACACATTTGAATGATGGTAATGATTACAATGAAGTAGTATACCCTTTGTTGGATAAAATAAAGAGTACATCACCAGAAGTTGAAGCAGGTACACACTTGCATGGTTGGGGCGATGTATGGTTAGAAGCAGGGAATAAGGAATTTCAAAATACAACGGCTTATGCCGATCCAGAATTCTTTAAGGTTTTTAGACTGCCTCTAAAATATGGGGACCATAATACTGCTTTTAAAGAAAAGTATTCTATTGTCTTGACCGACAAGGTAAGTAAGCAGCTTTTCGGAGAAGAAAACCCAGTAGGTAAAAGCTTAAAAGCGGCGGACACGTTAAACCTTACCATTACAGGGGTATTGGAACCTATAAGTCCGTATTCTTCATTTCGATTAGGCGTTTTATTGCCAAATACACTTTTGAAGGACAATTCGAATTTTAAACAACAGACTAATTGGAGCAATAGTTTCTCTCCGATATTCTTAAAGTTGAACCCAGAAACTGATATAGCACTATTTGAAAAGAAAGTTGACAAATTAGTACAGGAGAATTATGCGGATCCTACTGTAATTTCAAGAATGGAAGTTATGCCACACTCAGAAGTTCGAATGGATTCTATACCTGTAGTTGAAATAATTATTGCAGGTAATATTGCCACCTCTTTTTTCGTACTTCTATTGGTGTTGGTAAATCTTCTCAACTTAAATACGTCTACTATGTTTCGTAGAACAAAAGACATTGCTGTACGCAAAATATTAGGAGGTAATAATAAAGGTGTAATTACCCAGTTTTGCCTTGAAAACGGAATTTTGGTGTTGTTTTCTATTATCATTTCTAGTGCACTTTTCTTCGGGTTTTTATTGCCGAAAATGAACGATGTTTTCGGAGCAGATTTTGGGGAGATTAATTTTAGCCTTAAAAATGATTATCCTGTAATCTTAGGAGCGATTGCCTTAGGTGTTTTGGTGACATTGGTGGTGGGTATATTACCTACATTAAGGTTTGTTTCATTACCTGTTTCACAAGGTATCAAAGGAAAGATAGATAGTGCCAAGGGGAGTTTTATTTTACGAAATTCATTTATCATCCTTCAATTTTCTATAGCCATACTTTTTATCTGTATTGCAATCATTTTAAACAGTCAGATTGGGTTTATGAAAAAGGCAGATCTAGGATTTGAGCGTGATCATGTTATTGTAGGTAACATAGACCTTGATTATAAAAATATGGATGCCGCCAACTCTAGTTTTAAAGTGCTATTAAATGATTTAGAAGCCAATCCGTATGTAACGCAGGTTAGTACGAGTCAGTCAGTTCCGTCAGATTATTATTTCAATTATACTACATTTTACGATCCAAATACAGAGGCAGATGTACGTTTTAGAAGGTCCTATACAGATGATGGTTATCTTAAAACACTACAGATTCCGCTGGTAGAGGGCAGAGATTTTGATAGAGATTTTGATAATGGAGAGGAAACGCCGGTCATTATTAATCGAAGTGCCATGGAAGCTTTTGGTTGGACATCAATAAAGGGGAAACGCTTAAAATTCAAAAACAGCGATTTTGTTGGTAATCCTATCGTTGGGGTGATGAAAGATTTTCATTATCAAGATTTACAAAATGCGGTAGAACCTTTGGTGCATTATTATAGAGACGAAGAGAATTTAGCCAAACATCGTTATCTAACGGTTCGGGTTGTTGATGGAAAGGAAAAAGAAATTAAGAACATAATAGCGGCTGCTTTTACTAAAATAGCTACCAGAAAAAATTACGCTCAAAGTGATCTAGGTGATAAAGTAAGTGGGCAATACCGTCTAATTGATGGTATGTTAAAAACAGTAAACGTGGTTGCATTGTTAACCATATTTATATCTTGTTTAGGTATGTTCGGTCTTATTTCATTTATGGCAAAAAGACGAATCAAAGAGATTGGTATACGTAAAGTTTTAGGTGCTGGTATATTTAAAATAGTCGTGTTGCTTTCAAAGGATTATATAATCTTGGTAGGTATTGGAGCTTTAATTGCTTTTCCAATTGCATGGTATATGATGAGTGCTTGGCTGGGCAGTTTTGCCTATAGTGTTTCCATTCAATGGTGGATGTTTGCCTTGGCAGGATGTATTGCTTTCTTCATAACGGCATTTACCCTAGGTATACAGGCGATAAAATCAGCAATGGCCAACCCTGTAAAAAGTTTACGAACAGAATAAGTATCTAATTCAATCAATAAAATTTAGAACAACTAAAATTTAAGCTATGTTATTGCAGTTAAAGAATATTTTCAAGTGGGTACAACAAGGAGGACAACGAGTATTCTTGTTGAAAGATATTAACCTAGAAGTAGAAGAGGGAGAATTTATTTCCATTATGGGACCGTCTGGTTCAGGGAAGTCTACATTGCTAAATGTTATAGGGATGTTAGATACTTTTGATGAAGGTGAATATGATTTCTTGAGTGAATCTGTTCATACTCTGAAAGAGAAATACCGCTCTAATTTGTACAAGGAGTATATAGGCTTTGTGTTTCAATCTTACCACTTATTAGATGATCTTACGGTAGAGGAAAATTTAGAGATGCCTTTGTTGTATAAAAAGATAAAGAGTTCGGAACGAAAGGCTTTGGTAGCCGATATGTTAGATAGATTTAATATTGTCGGTAAAAAAGATTTGTTCCCAACACAATTAAGTGGAGGTCAGCAGCAATTAGTGGGCGTAGCCCGTGCTTTAATCGGTAAGCCAAAATTGATATTAGCAGATGAGCCAACCGGAAATCTTAATTCGCAACAGAGCGAAGAAATTATGGCACTTTTTAAGAAGCTAAATGAAGAGGACGGAGTTACGATTATTCAAGTAACGCATTCGGAGAAAAATGCCGAGTACGGTTCAAGGATTATCAATCTTTTAGATGGTAGAAAAATATAGTTTGAAAAAAGTTTAAATTATATCTAACTGACAGAAATATTCAAGAGAAACTTAGTCAGTATACCCTTTAGGATGCATTTCGTCAAACGCTGTCTGATTTTGAAAAGCCTTGGCTAATAATAGTATACTAGCTTCGTCATATAAATTACCAACTAAGGTAATACTGGTAGGGTGTTTTTCTTTATCCAATCCTGTGGGAATGGCAATAACTGGGTGTCCGGTAAGATTGGTAATGATTAATTGTTTGTTACCGAATGTAGGTGAGATTAGAACATCATAATCTTTCATTATAACCTGCATTTTTTCAATAAGCACTTGGCGGTGACGGTTAGCTTGCAGATATTCTACTGCAGGAATAAAACGTGCCTGTCGTAAAGAATTTGCTCTCGAGCGTTGATCTTGCTCCACCATTTTATCGACATTTTCAGAACGTACCAAATCATCAAAAAAAGCTCCTGCCTCTGCTCGTAATATCACATCAAAACTATTATAGGGAAGGTCTTTTGGTAATTCTACTTCATCTAGCGTGAGGCCCATTTCTTTAAAAGTCTTCAATGCCTTTTCTAGGTTGTCTTTACTAAGAGAGGTGTCTTTGTCAATATCCTTTTTTAGATATGCAACGCGAAGCGTTTTATAATCTTTTTTGGGTTCAAATCCGTCAGGGTAATCGGTAGTCATACCATCCTTAGGGTCTTTACCGGCTATTACACTGTAAACTATAGCACAGTCTTCGGCACTTCTTGCCATAGGGCCTACTTTGTCCATAGACCAGCTTAAACTCATTATACCATGTCTACTAACTCTACCGTATGTTGGTCGAAGCCCTGTAATTCCGTTTCGGTTACTAGGAGACGTAATCGACCCTAGTGTTTCTGTTCCCAAAGCAAAAGGAACCAATCCTGCGGAAGTTGCAGATCCAGACCCGGCAGAAGAACCTGTAGCACCTTGCTCGGTATCCCATGGGTTTTTGGTTTTTCCATCAAACCACACATCACCACGAGCTAAAGATCCAGAAACGAGTTTAGCGACTAAAACTCCGCCGGCAGCCTGTAGTTTTTCTACCACAGTTGCTGTCATTTCAATTTGTTGATTTCTGTAAGGTTCTGCTCCCCAAGTAGTTTTATACCCCTCTACGGCTATTAAATCTTTTACACCATAAGGTATGCCATGCAAAATTCCGCGATAGTTTCCGGCAGCAAGTTCGGTATCTAATATTTTAGCTTGTTCCAATGCCATTTCTTCAGTAATGGTAATCGTACATTGCAAAACAGGATTGTATTTTTTTAATCGTTCAATAAAAAACTGCGTTAGTTTATAAGAGCTAATTTTTTTGTTTTTGATAAGTGAAGCGAGCTGAGGTAAGGAGTAAAATGCAAGGTCTGCCTCTTTAGCAGGTAATTGTACGTCATTTGGAATCTCCCATTCAGGAAATCCGGCTTGTACTTTCGGGATGAAGTTTAAAGGTAATGGGTCAAACCTAACAGCAGGTATTACATCGTTATCTAAAGTGTATTTCCTTAAAGTATCGAACCCTTCCTTATTTTTTTTTAAATACGGATAAAGTGTATCAATGTATTTTTTATCAAAATCTAATCCTACTAATTTTTGAGATCGCTTTACATCTTTTTTAGAAAATTCATTTTTTGAGCTAGAGCAAGCAGTAGCTATTAGAATAATAAAAGCGAAAGTTAAAAGTAGCGGAGTTCTTTTTACAGGCTGGTACATTGGTTAAATTTTAAAGAAGATTCTAATTTACGGTTTTTAGGAAGTTTCTTTTGACCTCAAAATCATAAATAATCAAGAAATGAACATATAATAACAAGAGGTTCTGTTTATAATGGCATATTCATTTTCAATACGCTAGTTTCCTAATCTAACAACTAAGGATTATCTTTGTTGTTTAGAATGAATTTATATAATGAACATAGATAAAAAGGACATCTTAAAAGCTTTGGAACACATTACGGTTCCTGGGGAAGGTCAGAACATGGTAGAAAGCGGAGCTGTTACCAATATTCAGATTTTTGGTGATGAGGTAGAGATAGATATTACCATTACAAATCCAAGTTTACAGGCACGTAAAAAGACCGAGGTTGAGATTTTAAAAATCATACATAAAGAGGTCTACGAAAAAGCAAAAATTAAAATAAACGTTAAGGTTGATGCACCAGCTGCAAAACCAAAGGCTAACGAAATAAAGGGAAAACCAATTCCTGGTATTACCAATATTATTGCTGTTGCTTCTGGTAAAGGAGGGGTAGGTAAATCTACAGTTACCGCTAACCTAGCAGTGACTTTGGCTAAAATGGGCTTTAAAGTAGGTCTTTTAGATGCTGATATTTATGGTCCGTCAATGCCAATAATGTTCGATGTGGCAAATGACAAACCACTTGCGGTGAATATAGATGGAAAATCTAAAATGAAACCAGTGGAGAGTTATGGTGTTAAATTATTATCAATAGGCTTTTTTACACAAAGAGATCAAGCGGTAATATGGAGAGGACCAATGGCATCTAAGGCATTGAATCAAATGATTTTTGATGCACACTGGGGAGATTTGGATTTCATGCTAATTGATTTACCACCGGGTACTGGAGATATTCATTTAAGTATCATGCAGTCTTTACCGATTACGGGAGCGGTTGTAGTTAGTACACCTCAAGAAGTTGCCTTGGCAGATGCTAGAAAAGGGGTGGCAATGTTTCAGCAAGACTCTATAAACGTACCAGTATTGGGAATTGTAGAGAATATGGCCTACTTTACACCTGCAGAGTTACCAGAGAATAAATATTATATTTTCGGTAAAGAAGGAGCCAAGCATCTTGCAGAAGATTTACAAGTACCTTTCCTTGGTGAAATGCCATTAGTGCAAAGTATTCGCGAAGCGGGCGATGCTGGTAGACCGGCAGCCTTGCAAGAAGGGACTCCAGTAGAGAAAGCATTTGAAGAATTGACAAAAAAGGTTGTAAGTGAGGTTGTTGCTAGAAATAAGACAATGCCACCTACAGAGGCTATAAAGATTACGACAATGGCGGGTTGCTCGCCAGTTAATAAAAAATAGATATGACATCAGCAGAATTAAAATTGAATGTTGAAAAAGCATTAGATGAAATCAGACCTTTTTTACAAAGTGATGGTGGTGATATTACGTTGATATCTATTGATAATGAATCTTCTGTAAAAGTTAGGTTAGAAGGAGCGTGTGTTGGTTGTAGTGTAAATCAAATGACCCTGAAAAGTGGTGTGGAAATGACCATAAAAAAATATGCTCCTCAGATACAAGAAGTAATTAATATAGAAGCTTAGATTCTGATAATTATCATGATTTACAAAACTTTAGATTGATAATTTTGAAGAGTATTATAAATAATTTCTTTAATGATTAAGACCGATATATTGATAATTGGCGCAGGACCTACGGGTCTTTTTGCCGTTTTTGAAGCCGGACTCCTAAAACTTAAATGCCATTTAATTGATGCTTTGCCACAGGCAGGCGGGCAATGTTCAGAAATCTATCCTAAAAAGCCAATTTATGATATACCTGGTTTTCCAGAGGTATTGGCGGGTGATTTGGTAGATAATTTAATGGAACAGATTAAATCTTTTCAACCTGGATTTACCTTAGGCGAACGCGCTGAAACAATCAAAAAATTAGAAGACGGTACATTTGTAGTAACCACCAATAAAGGAGCGGAACATCATGCGCCAATAGTTGCTATTGCGGGGGGGTTGGGGAGTTTTGAGCCTAGAAAACCATTGCTGGACAATTTATCTAAATTTGAAGATAACGGTGTTGCCTACATGATTAAAGATCCTGAAGTGTATCGCGATAAAAAAGTGATTATTGCAGGTGGTGGTGATTCTGCTTTAGATTGGAGTATTTTCTTGGCAGACATAGCATCGCAAGTTACCTTGGTGCATAGAAGAAATGAATTTAGAGGTGCTTTGGATTCTGTAGAAAAAGTTCAAGAATTAAAGGATAAAGGAAGATTAAACTTAATCACACCAGCAGAGATAATTGCTTTAAATGGAGATACTCAATTAGAATCTGTTTTAATCAGAAAGATATCTGATGCTAAAGAAGAGCTAATTTTAGAGGTGGATAATTTTATACCCCTATTTGGACTCTCTCCAAAACTAGGTCCGATTGGCGATTGGGGATTAGAAATTGAAAAGAATGCGATCAAAGTAGATACGTTCGACTACCAAACAAACATTCCTGGTATTTATGCCATTGGCGATGTAAATACATATCCTGGTAAATTGAAGTTGATTCTTTGTGGCTTCCACGAAGCAACATTGATGTGCCAAAGTGCTTTTCAAAAAATTCATCCAGATAAAAAATACGTGATGAAATACACAACCGTAGGTGGTGTAAGCGGTTTTGACGGTACTAAAAAGGAAGCACCAAAAGCCGTGGTGAAAGCAATAGAATAACTATAATAAAATGTCATCCTGAGCGCGGTCTAACGACAAATGCGTTTTAGGCTATAAAATTGTTACTTAATGACTGATATCAAGATAAAAATAACTGACCGCGAAGGAGTGTTGCACGAGATAGATGCTCCAACCGATATGAACATGAATCTTATGGAAGTGGTTCGTTCTTACGAATTAGCACCAGAAGGTACAATTGGTATTTGTGGAGGTATGGCTATGTGTGCTTCATGTCAATGTTATGTATTGTCAGATACCGAGCTTCCAGAAATGGGTGATGATGAAGAAGCTATGTTATCTGAAGCTTTCAATGTAAAAGATAATTCACGTTTAGGCTGTCAATTACATATTACTGAGGATATGGACGGGCTAGAAGTAGAACTGGCACCAGAGGAACTATAATCTTAATTACGAGGAGCTTTTTAGCGACGAAACAATCTCTTGAATTAGCGCTAAAAAACATTCGACAATTATTTTTCATTTGTTAATAGATAACCTATATCCTAGCTTGGTAAGTAAATAAGTTATGGTATCTACCTTCTTTAATAATTAGTTCTTCGTGAGTTCCTTGTTCGGCAATGCGTCCGTTTTCAATCACTAAAATCTGATTAGCTTTTCTAATAGTACTTAAACGGTGGGCAATTACAAAAGTGGTTCTTCCTTTAGTCAATTCAGCCAAACTTTTCTGAATCAATGCTTCACTTTCGGTATCTAAATTAGAAGTTGCTTCATCTAATATTAATATTCTAGGGTTTGCCAATACCGCTCTTGCTATGGCAATACGCTGGCGTTGACCTCCAGATAATTTTACGCCGCGTTCTCCAATAACAGTATTAAGTCCTTCTTCAAACCTATCTGTAAATTCATCAACATAGGCAGCTTTAATTGCAGCTTGTAATTCTTCTTCAGAAGCATCTGGTCTAGGGAAGAGGATGTTCTCTCTAATGGTACCTTCAAAAAGGAAATCATCTTGTAAAACAACACCTAAAAACTGTCTAAAACTGGTTAGGTCTACAGTAGAAAGGTCGATGCCATCAATAGAAATTTCTCCAGAATCCGGATTTAAAAAACTAGCTGCCAAACCTGCAATAGTAGATTTCCCCGAGCCAGAACTACCAACAAGAGCAATAACATCACCAGAATTGGCTTCAAAGCTTATGTTGTGCAAAACATCTTTATCTTCTTCATAGGCGAAGGATACATCTTTAAAAACCATATCACCCTTAATATTAGAAAGAGTTATTGTTCGGTCTTTTTCATCGGCTTCAGATACTTTGTTCATTAATTCTTCGGTACGGTCAAGTCCTGCTAACGCTTCCGTTAATTGACTGCCTATGTTACTCATTTGAACAATAGGCGCTACCATAAGTGCAAGAAGAAAAGTAAATTCAAAATACTGACCAGTAGTTAATTCGCCTTGCATCATTTTATATCCACCAAAGCCCATCATAATTCCGGTTGTAGCCAATCCTAAAAGAAAGGTTGAAGAACTGGTCATGATAGCCGTAGCGGTTAAACTCTTTTTTACATTCTGGTATAATTTGTCCACCCCTTCTTCAAAAACTTTACTTTCCTGTGCTTCGGCATTGAACCCTTTGATTACACGAATGCCTCCAAGAGTTTCTGTAAGTCTACCTTTTACTTCAGCATTTATTTTACCACGTTCTCTAAAAACAGGTCTTATTATTTTAAAAGCCTTCAATGCTATTACAGCAAAAAGAATAAGAGGGACAAAGGTTAAGAGTGTCATTGTAGGGCTAATTCTCAATAACAAAATTAGAGACACTACAGCCGTTATAGTTCCGCCAACAAGTTGAACAAGTCCGGTACCTATTAAGTTTCTTACACCCTCAACATCACTCATAATTCTAGAAACTAGAGAGCCAGATTTAGTGTTGTCAAAAAAACGAATAGGAAGCGAAAGAACTTGTTTTTGTACTTGAGACCGCAGTTCAGAAATCATATACTGTGCTTGTATACTAAGAACCTTAGTCAGTAGATATGACATAACTGATTGTACCAAGAATGCGAAAATTACGACAGCTACAAGAAGCTTTAATGAATCGTAGTCTTTATTGGGAACAATATCATCTAAAAAATAACGAAGAGAAACTGGTGCAACAAAACTTGCAGCTTTACTAATAACAATAAGGAATAAGCCTAGAAAAACCAATTTTCTTCGAGGCCAAATAATGGTTTTAAATGCTGTTAGAATAGTTACTTTTTTTTCGGACATAGGTAATTTTATTTGGTGTTTGGCCAAGCCAATGCAGTTTGTATGGCAAAACTTTTGCAAGTTACTTCAATTCTAAAGATTTGACCGAATCTAGAATAGGTTTTGATATAGAAGCAGTATATCAATAAAGGTTTTTATATTTGAGTACCAGGATTTCTATTGTATGCTTAAAAAAACCTTTTTATTACTGCTGTTAATTTCGTTTTATACGAATGCTCAAGAACAGTACTATGAGCTACGAGATTATGTAACCGATAGCGCAAACATATTTAGCCCAAATCAAGTTCTTGATTTAAATACGCGTTTATTAAATTTTGAAGAGAAGACTACAAATCAAATAGTTGTGGTTACAATAGAAGAATTAGGTTTTAATACTATTGAGACTTATGCCAATGATCTTTTTAATAAAAACGGAATTGGTCAAGAAGGTAAGGATAATGGTTTGCTGATTTTATTTTCAGAACTGGACAGAGAGGTTAGAATAGAAGTAGGCTATGGATTGGAGCCTTACATAACCGATGCGGTAGCTTCAAGAATTATCAGAAATACCATGATTCCTAATTTTAAGGAAGCGGAATACTACGATGGTATTGATCAAGCCGCTGATCAACTAATAGAATTTTTAAACGACCCCAGTGCGCTAGAGGAATTTAAAAAAGAGATTGCCGACGAAGATTCTGATGAGATGTTATATATGAATATATTTCTCGGTATTTTCTTCTCGATATTCATAGGAGTAGGTGGTTTTTTCTTCCTTAAAAGCTATGTAAATATTATCGAAGTTTTTAGAGGAGTGTTCATGGGTAAATTAGGGGTGTTGCCTGGGGTTTTTATGCTTTTAGCAGGATCCTTTTCAAGTATATTCGGTTTGGTGTTTATGGTTGTTCCTATAATTATAGGCTACAGTATTTACACGACTAACACCGAAGCTGCCGCTTTTATTTTTGATGAACCCAGTCTTATACTTTGGTTATTTCTTCCCTTTTTTGGTATTGCCGCAATTATAGCATTTATAAAACTTAAGATTTCTGGTAAAGAAGATTTAAGTATTTCTTGGGTAAAGAATGATAAAACCTACTATCGAAAAACCTTTTCCTCTTCAGGAACGCATTCATTTAGTTCGGGTAGCAGTTCTTCTGGTGGTAGCTCAAGCTCTTTTTCTGGCGGTGGCGGAAGTTCTGGTGGCGGAGGCTCTAGTGGAAGTTGGTAAAATCAGTTACATTTATATACCTTCAATAAATCAACAATAGAACATTTATGAACAAGATTATTTACGTATTCGCTTTTATACTGGTTATTAGCTGTAAGGCTGAAAACTCAAAAGACCCACAAGTTGAAAAATGGGAAGCGCAGGCAGCTAATGTTGAAATTATTAGGGATGATTTTGGTGTACCTCATATTTATGGTAAAACCGATGCCGATGCCGTCTTTGGATTGTTATATGCGCAATGCGAAGATGATTTTAACCGCGTGGAACAAAATTATATTTGGGCAACCGGTAGGTTGGCAGAAGTTGACGGAGAAGAAGCACTGTATAGCGATTTACGTGCAAAACTGTTCATGAGTGAAGAAGAAGCAAAAGCAAATTATGAGAAGAGTCCGGCTTGGCTAAAAGAATTATGCAATGCCTTTGCAGACGGAATAAATTACTATTTATACACGCACCCAGAAGTTAAACCAAAATTGCTAACGCACTTTGAATCATGGATGCCAATGTATTTTAGCGAAGGGTCTATTGGTGGTGATATAGAGCGAATTTCAACAAAGAAGATTGCTGCTTTTTACGATAGCAACATGGCATTACCAGAAATGGAAGAGCTACAATTAAAGAAACAGAAGGAAGTAGAAGAGCCACAAGGTTCTAATGGAATTGCTATTTCAGGTAAATTAACGCAATCAGGTAATCCGTTATTGTTGATTAATCCGCACACGTCATTTTATTTTAGGGGAGAAGTTCATGTAGTTTCGGAAGAAGGGTTGAATGCTTACGGAGCGGTTACTTGGGGACAGTTTTTTGTGTACCAAGGGTTCAATGAAAAAACTGGTTGGATGCATACGTCGACCTACACAGATGTTATGGATGAGTTTAAGGAAACAATTGTTAAGAATGAGGATAATCTATACTACCAATATGGAGAGGAGCTACGCCCTGTAAAATCATCTGAAATAGTTTTGAAGTACAAAGATGGTAATGAACTAAAAGAAAAAAAGTATCCAGCGTACAGAACACATCATGGTCCTATAACCCACATTGCCGATGGTCAATGGACAGCTTCTGCAATGATGTGGGAACCGGTTAAAGCCCTAGAACAATCATTTATTCGAACAAAGCAAAATGGCTACAAAGGCTTTCGCGATATGATGGATATTCGTACTAATTCTAGTAACAACACCGTCTATGCAGATGCAGAGGGAAATATAGCTTACTTCCATGGTAATTTTGTGCCAAAGCGCGACGTGCAATTTAATTATGCTGAACCGGTAGATGGCAGCAACCCTAAAACCGATTGGCAAGGGTTACATAATGTAGATGAGAATATTTTGGTATTGAATCCTGAAAATGGATGGATACAGAACTGTAATTCCACACCTTATACTTCCGCTTTAGAATTCAGTCCGAGAAAGGAAGATTACCCATATTACATGTCAAAAGATCAAGAAAATTTTAGAGGTGTACATGCTATTGAATTATTGAAAGATAGAAAGGGGTATACAATAGATAGTCTAATTCAATTAGCTCATGATTCTTATTTACCAGCATTTAAGGCGTTGATACCTGGTTTAGTAAAAGCGTATAATGTTCATGACGATAAGAACCCGAAATTACGCGAACCAATTTCTGTATTAGAAAATTGGGATTATACAACAGGTGAACATCAGGTGGCAATGACTCTGGCACATTTCTATGGTACAGCTATGGGTAACCGAGCAAAGCATCCAGAAAATATAACTGACATGGAGCGCATGATTTACTTTGGCACACATACAGAAGAAGCCGTAAAAGTTTTTGAAGAAGTAATAAATGAACTGACAGCAGATTTTGGAACTTGGAAAATGCCATGGGGAGAGGTGAATAGGTATCAACGTACAACAGCAGATATTGTACAACATTTTGATGATGCCAAGCCAAGTATCCCTATTGGGTTCGCTTCAGGTAGATGGGGGGCATTAGCAGCCTATGGAGCTCGTTATACCACAGAAGATGCAAAGAAAATATATGGTACACGAGGCAATAGTTTTGTGGCAGTGGTGGAATTTGGAGAAAAAGTGAAAGCCAAAAGTATATTAGCTGGTGGGCAAAGTGGAAATCCTACTTCCCCACATTTTGATGATCAAATCGAAAAGTATAAAAATATCGATTGGAAAGAAGTTCCTTTTTATCGTGAAGATGTTTTGAAAAGAGCAGAGGAAACATATAGTCCTGGTAATAGATAATTTAATTAAGTAAAGAAATTATGGGCTTATTGAATAAAATATTAGGGAATGCAAGTGAAGTCTCTGCAGAGCAATTATTAAAGAAATATGCCAGATTACTAATTGAAGGAGAACAAATAGAATTAGGTTTTTCTCTTCTAAGAGACGTATTTATGTTTACTAATAAACGGTTGATATTAATAGATATTCAAGGTATAACAGGGAGTAAAGTAGAATATAAATCGCTGCCCTATAAGAACATATCTAGATTCTCTTTAGAAACATCGGGTACTTTTGATTTAGATGCGGAGTTAAAGATTTGGATATCTAGCGAGAATTTGCCTAGCGTAAGTAAGAAATTTAATAAGAGCATTGATGTTTATGAAGTACAAAGGTATTTAGCTAGTAAAGTAATGTAGTAGATCTACATAGATTCTTTTGTGACGATTAAAGTTGCTTTAGAACCTGCGGACAATAACCATTTGTTAGAATAAATTAATTCTCCTTTGTCATTATAAACATCTACTTGCGCTGTGTTTGGCGCAGAAGATCCGTGATTTAGTGCTTCGAAGTCTAGACGGTTAAAGCCGTCTTGCAAGTCTACGTTGATACCTTTAAATGCACCAGTCAATAGTAGGTTGTGTTCTACGACCTGATCGTTCATGTAAATTTTTACTCGATCCCCATCTACATACTCATGGTCTCTGCAAACAATACCTATAAATTTTCCTGTACTTTTTACATCACCTAAGTATTGATCCGCAAAATATTGCCCTGATCCACCTAATCGTTCACCAGGTCCAATACGTGGGTCTATTTTCATGCCTGTACCGGCTTGCACTAATTCTTCATCGCGCAGCATTTTTACAGGGTTAGGGTCTTTCATATTTACACTTGGTTGTTCTTTAATTAAATTCGGCATATTAAGAACAGCCCCTGCACTTGGAGTACCTTTTGGTTCGATAGGATTTACACTCTCAATTTTAAGCGGCTTTGATGTAGGTAAATCTGTTTGTGCAGAAAGCTTTACCATAGAAAAGGAGAACAAAACAATAAAAAGAAAAAAAAGTTTTCTCATCGAATAGTATATATGATGAAATAAAGATAACAAATACCCTGCCATGCGTACTTAAGGCTTCGTTAAAATACTACGGGTAATGCTATTATTCGATAAAATGATAATTAGTTTGGGAGGTTTTTCTTTAAAAATGTGATGAAATTACCGTTCATGATTTTTTCAATGTCTTTGTTAGAGTAACCTCTTTTTTCTAATAATCCAGCAATTTTCTGAAGGTCTGCAATGGTATCAACATCTGCAGGACCTTGTTCTTTTCCAAATCCGCCATCCAAATCAGAACCAATACCAACGTGATTAGTATTGCCGGCTAATTGACAAATATGATCAATGTTATCAATTATTTGTTCTAAACTTACATTAGCAGATTCGGGTGTAGAAACACCACGTTCCCAAGTTGGTGTCATCATCCAAGCATCTAAAACAACACCAATAACACCTTTTCGTGATATTATTTCTTTTAATTGTTCATCTGTAAATTGACGGTGGTTATTTACCAATACTCTACAATTATTATGACTTGCCCAAAGTGGACCATCATAATTCACCATAGTTTCCCAAAAACTTAAATCGCATAGATGAGTGACGTCTAAGATGATACCTAATCTTTGAATCTCTTTTAGTAAATCTCTTCCTTTTGCTCCAATACCGCCTACAGAGTTTGTACCATGAGCATAAGTACCAGGACCGTAATGAGCCGGACCAATGGCACGTAAACCTTTGTCGTAGGCTTTTTGAAGGTAAGAGATATCAACTATAGAATCTGCACCTTCAAGACTAAGTAAATATCCAATTGGTTTTTTCTCTTCGTCAGTTTTCCAGAGGGTTAAATGAGCATCAAGCTGGGTCTTATTAGTTATTTGAATCATTTCCCCGGCCTCTTCCATACTTTTGTACCAGGCTAATTGCCCTTGGGTATGTGCCCATGCCTGTTGAGGTGATTTCCATCCCGGCAAGGTATTATCTTTATGAACATATCTTGCAATTTGGGTAGCCATACAGAGTCCAATATTTCCTTTTCTCATAGCATCCAATGAAACCGTATTGTTGCCACGACCTGGTTTATCGGTCAATCCTTGTTCGCTTTTTCTTATTTCTTCAATGGACCAAGTTAGGTCACGATTCCAATCCATCGCATTCATGGAAAGGTCTAAATGTGCGTCGAATATCAACATGCTTAAATTGTAGATTTTTGTGTTCTTGCACTTACTTTCCAGTGGTCTATAACTGCATTGTTTTTAATAACGGTTAGGGTGGCATATTTCACCACAGTTGGGCAAATATGTTTGGGTATGGCGTAATGAACATCACCTACTTCAGGGATGGTTAAATCATCATATTCTACCACCAAATGCTCTTCAGATTGGCTAATTTGTTTACTATGCTTTAGGTCTAAAAACTCAATTCTAGGAAAAGGCATTTCTGGGGCTATAGATTTATGACCTAAATCGAAACAAAGAATACCAGTTGTAGGTTTGCTAAGAATACGTGTAAATAGTACAGCTGCCGGTAGAAAATTCATTTCTTGAAACATGTTACTGTAACCTGAATCCCAAAGCAATGTAGTGCCAGGACTCGCTTCTACATTTAATCTTTTACAATGAAAAGGAAATGTTGGTGATCCTCCCGTAACAATTTTTGGGCTGGGAATATTTTGGTTTGTTATAGTTTTCTGTAAAGCAATTACTTCATCAAATGCACTGTTACATTCATTCTCTCGTATAGCAGGGTTAGAATTTCGTAAATGACCATCATAAACATGTAAGCCTTCGGCAATCAAATTTGAGTTCTCATGCAATTGGGAATACAATTCTGCTGCGTCTTGATCTGGAATAATACCGGTGCGATTCATTCCATTATTAATATCTACCCAAAGCGAAATTCTAACATCATTGGACTTTGCCAGTTTACCGAGAATAGAAAGTGTTTTGGTGTTATCTACAATAGTTGAGAATTTTGAATTAGGGTATTTTTTTATCAATTCAGCAAATCTCTGTGCATTAGGACCAATCGGCTGCATCGCCAATAAAATATCAGGAGCATTACAATCCCCTAATAATTCTGCTTCTGCGATGGTAGCACATTTGAACTTTGTAATTCCGCATGCCATCTGCATATTGATGATATTGACATTTTTATATGTTTTTATATGTGGACGCAAACGAGTTATATCACCGATCATAGAAATCATCAACTCTATGTTATGTTGAATTCTATCTGGATATACCAATAACGAAGGAGATATCACTTCTTCAGGTTGGTTCAAGGAATACCAATTATCTTTTTGCATATGTATTAATGATGTAGTTCGAAATGAGCTTCAATTTCAACAGGAATTCCGCCTGGTAATATCATTCCAACGGCACTACGAACACCAACACCATTTTCGGGACCGAAAATATCTGCCATTAGTTCGCTAAATCCATTGATAACCAAAGGTTGTTGACCAAAATCAGGAGTGGAATTAACCATTCCCAAAGTCTTTACGATACGTTTAATTTTATCAATATCACCAAAATGAGTTTGTATTGTAGAAAGCATAGTTAAGGCAACTTGTCTAGCGGCAACTTTAGCTTCTTCCATAGTCATGTCGTGTCCAGCTCTACCAATAATTAAAGAGCCGTCATTTTGCATGGGTCCTTGACCAGAGATATATAGAAAATGATCAACGACCAATACAGGTTTGTATAATCCAGCAGGAGGTGGGGCGGGAGGTAACACCAAACCCAATTCCTTTATTCTTTCAGAAGCTTTCTTTTGCATATTTATTAAATTTAAATGAACGTATTAATTACTAGAACCCCTAATAGCCCCATAACACCGACGGTAGTTTCCATGACCGTCCAGCTTTTTAAAGTATCGTTTACAGATAAATTAAAGTATTCTTTGAAAAGCCAAAAGCCACTATCGTTTACATGGGATAACATTAAACTACCAGATCCAATAGCCAAAACCATTAATTCTGGACTAACACCAGTACCTTGAACGAGCGGTAGTACTATACCTGCAGCTGTTAAACCGGCAACGGTAGCAGAACCAACACATACACGAATAACGGTAGCAATTAACCAAGCCAATATTAATGGGGAAATAGAAGATTGTTCTAAAATTCCACCAATATAGGTGCTAACGCCACTATCTATTAATACTTGTTTTAAAGCTCCTGATCCAGCAATAATTAAAAGTACCATGGTAATACCTGTTATGGCACTACCTACAGTATCCATTACCTCTTTCATGCTTTTTCCACGACCTAATCCTAAAGTATAAATGGCGACCAAAACAGCGATTAACATTGCTATTGCAGGGTTACCCATGAAAATTAAAATTTTGGTAAGAAAAAAATCTTCTGGCATTGTAAATTGAGCCAAAGCTGCAACTGCAATAAGTATTACGGGTAAAAGTGCGCTGATAATACTGTTTGCCATACTTGGCATTTCTTCCTCTTTTAGAATTACCGGGTTCAAAAATTCTTTTAGCGGTGTAGCATTGATTCCTTTTAATGTTCTCGAAAGTAACGGTCCGGCAACGACAATTGCTGGTATTGCTACAATAATTCCGTATAGCAATGTTTTACCGATATCTGCATTAAACATTGTAGCAAGTGCAGTAGGGGCAGGATGTGGGGGCAAGTAACCATGTGTAACCGAAAGAGAAGCTAACATAGGTAGACCAACATATAAAAGAGGTAGACCGGTAGCTGCTGCAATGGTGAAAACGAATGGAACGAGAATTACAAACCCTACGGAGTAAAACATTGGGATACCCACAATAAAACCGGTTAAAACAACCGCCCATTGAATATTTTTCTTACCGAATTTTTCTACTAATTGTGTAGTAATTCGTTGAGCGGCACCACTATCGGCAACCAATTTACCCAACATGGCACCAAGACCTAAGATGATAACTAGAAACCCTAATATGTTACCTATTCCTTTCTGTATGGAATCGACGACACTAATGGGTTCCATGCCTTCTGCAATACCAACGAATAATGATACGATGATAAAGGTGATGAAAGCATTAAGTTTAAATTTTGCAATTAGAATAAATAGGAGAAGAATTCCTATGATTACAATGATTAAAGGCATATTTAAATAGAGTTAGTTTAGTTGATTCTCTAAATATACCATAAAAAAAAAGCTCATCATATTTTATCTAAATAGGATGAGCTTGATATAAAAAATTCTATAAATTATCTGTTATTTCTGGTGAAATTGCTTTGTAAATTAATCCTGCTAAAATTGCACCAACTATTGGTGCTAAACAGAAAAGCCAAAGTTGGTCTAAAGCCCAATCTCCAACAAAAAGAGCCTGACTAGTACTACGTGCAGGGTTTACAGATGTATTGGTTACTGGTATGCTAATTAAGTGAATTAGGGTAAGACAAAGGCCAATTGCTAGACCTGCAAAACCTCTAGGTGCTTTTGTATAAGTGGATCTTAATATTACGAATAGGAAAATGAAGGTTATTACTACTTCTATAATTAAGGCAGAAGTCATTCCATAACCGCCTGGTGAATGCTCATCATAACCATTGGAGGCAAAACCGTCTAAAACAAAATCAGACTTACCAGAAGCAATAAGGAAAAGGATGGCTGCACCTGCAATACCGCCCATTACCTGAGCAACTATATAGGGGAATACATCTTTGCCGTCAAAGAGACCCCAACAAAGCCAATACCTAGTTCTGGAAATCCTGCGGCAATTACGGCACTTCCGCAACCACCTAAAACAAGCCATAACGTACCGATAAATTCTGCAATAAATTTTTTCATTTCAATAAGGTTTAATTGATTGTGTTTATTTAGAAACCAAAACATTAATGAAGTCACGATTATTTTGTGATTTTATTGATTAAATCTTAAAATATTAGATTGTTTAACTATGATATTCGCAATATTCTGAGTTGTTTGGTTTGTTCTTTAAAGTGGTAGGTAAAAGCGATAATATGATTGTACAACAAAGAATTCCACTAGAACGTGAAATACGAATTAAGGAAAGGATAGTGTCTGTTTTGACTATGAAATCACCAATTGTTTTAAGTTTATGCCTTACTCAAATAATCGTTCAATTTTTGTGGGCCTTCCAATAAAATACGGACAACGCGTAGTGTACCATCATCAGTGGTATTTATTTGCCATTTTATCAAAGAAATACAGCCATTTTCAATTTCTATTCCGGTAATACTTCTAGGATGCACACAGCTACCATCATTAAAAAGAGGAATATCGCCAGGCTCAGGAAAACGAGGTCGATGGGTGTGACCGACAACAGTTATTTTAAGATTATTCTTTAAAATCCACTTTTTTATACGTCGCTCTACTTTTATAAGTTCAGTATAATTTTTGGCAGGAGAAGTAGGATCTGCAATACCCCAAACCTGTAAAGGTTTCCATAATACTCTAACCAAAAATCTACCCCAGCGCCAAAACGTATAATTCCACCAATCTGCTTGGTGACCATGGGTAAGAAAGACTTCTTGGTCTGTGTTTTTATGTTTTAAAATAAGGGCTTCATGATACTTTATACCTTCAAAAAGGGATTTATCCTTATCATCGATAGGTTCAAAATAACTAGATAAATGCTTTTTTACATAAGCTTCATCTTTATAGACCATATCGTGATTTCCCCAGATCATGTGCAGTCTATGTGCTAAATGAAACTGTTTTAATAGTTTGTAAACATTTTTATGAGCTTCAAAAATGGATTCGAAATGAATGTTTTCCCAAAGTTCGTCACCATCGCCAAGTTCACAGTAATCAAATCCTTCAGAAAAATAGAATTTAAGTGCGTGAAAATAGATGTTTCTATTGTTGGCAAATTCATCGGAAAAACTATTGTCACCCCTGTGACAATCGCTAAAAAGTATAAACTTAGAAGAGTCGTCAAACGGAATAACTTTAGCATTTTTATAAGCTCTTGTAAGTCTACTATCCGATGACATGGTCTATTTTTCGTTAAATATCCGAAAATCCCGTTAACCATAGGGACTTCGTACACTAAAAAACATGGTATGTTTTGTAACTTTACGGCTTAATAGTAGACTAATCAAGTCATGGGAAAGCACGATAGAATGAAAATGCCGGTTAAGCACCTTATAAGTTTTGAAAAACTTCTACAGAAGTATGATGAACATTTGAAAGGTGACAATCCTTTTTTAGCGGCTACTGCAGAGCGGATTTTAGCGGTTGAAAAGGGTTTTCCAGAGTTGCGTGACGGTTTTTCCGATTTCAGTTTATTAGAGAAAAATAAAGATTTGATCGAGCGTATTTTACAAGATACGTTTACAGAAGCATTAAGTGGAAATGAGATAAAGGTAGCAACGCTTCCTTTTCAAAATACCATTATTAAATCTTCTAAACGGTTTCAAAATATAATTAGCGAAGCGGGTGAGAATTACGAGCCAGAATTGCGGAATCTTGGTGACGAGATGGATTATATTATGAGCTGTGTGGTTATCTTAAATTATTACTACGGTTACCAGTTAGATTTTAGTCGTCCTTATTTTTATGATATTCCAGATGCAGCCGGTGTAATGCGTCATTACCGTATTTTATATAATGCCGATTTTATTGATATTATACCTACCAATAAGGCAAAAGAGATTACACAAGAAGATGTAGATGAACTTTTAGCAAATCCTACTGATGCCACGCTTTGGATAGAAAAAATTCCACCAGAAAGTTTTATTAGTAAAGGTTTTGTAATTGCCAATTTGTTTGATGTTACCATGGAACAGGCAATTTCAAATATTAAATCGAAATTGATTTCTAAGGATACTTTGCAACCTGCTAAATTTATGCATGATTTGCAAGAAACCTTCAAGTCATTTTTTAGGTTACCGAATATTAAAGTTGGTTTTGCCTCTTTTGATGGTAAGAAAGATCAATTTGAGGAGGTAGCTGGTATGGGCTTCGAAAGTTTTCTTTTAAGAGGAGAGCATCATATGAATTGCAAAAGTGCGCTGTGTGAAGATTCTTATGATAAATTAATTAGTGATAATTCATATTATACTATAGCAGATATAGACCTTAAAGTGGAACAATCTGGCAACATGCAACCATTTAAGGGCTTAAAGGAGCAAGGAGTGCAAAGTGCCATTTTTGCACCAATAGCTTTCGAAAATAATCTTTTAGGAGTATTAGAAATTGTTTCTGAAAAGAAAGGAGTTCTTAACGGTGTAAATGCGCAAAAGCTTGATGATGTAATGCCATTTATAGTTTCGGCGGTTGTACGTACTAAGAATGAAGAAAACAACAGGATAGACGCTATTATACAGAATGAGTGTACATCTGTTCACTCATCGGTATATTGGAAATTTCAAGAGGAAGCTAAAAAATTCATTCTTGATGAAACCGAAGGAAGATCTCCTTCGTTCAAGGAAATCGTTTTCAAAGATGTGTTTCCATTATTTGGGCAAATAGATATCAAAGATTCTTCGCAAGCTAGAAATTTAGCCATACAACGAGATTTAATGATTCAGCTATCTGAAATTGATAATGTGCTGAATATTGCATTTAAAAAGTGGGAACTGCCTATCTATGAGGAGTTGGTTTTTAGAGTCAATAACCACCTAGAAAGTATTAAAGAGACTCTTTACACCAATAGCGAACAAGCAATTTTCGATTTTGTAAACGATGAGATTTCTCCGGTTTTTGAGCATCTTAAAAAGTTCGACAAAGATATTGAGAAGCATATCTTAAAATATGAGTCTAAAATTGATATGGGCACAGGTTCGTATTATGATCATAGAAAGAATTACGATGAAAGTGTAACCTTGATCAATAAAAAAGTTTCGGCAATTATTGATAAAAGACAAGAAAGCGCACAAGCTATGTATCCGCATTTTTATGAGCGTTATAAAACAGATGGTGTAGAACACAACATGTATATTGGTTCTTCAATCTCAGAAAATAAGGAGTATAACCCTTTGTATCTTAATAATTTAAGGTTGTGGCAATTACAAGTAATGTGCGAAATGGAGAATGCTCATTATTCGTTGAAACCAAAATTACCGGTACCATTAGATGTGGCATCCTTAATATTGGTGTATAATACATCTCTATCTATTCGTTTTAGAATGGATGAAAAACAGTTTGATGTTGATGGCACCTATAATGCACGTTACGAGGTTATTAAAAAGAGAATAGATAAATCTTACATAAAAGGTACTAATCAGCGTTTAACTGAAAAAGGGGTGCTTTCAATTGTATATTCTCAGAAAAAAGATGAGCTAGAATACCTAAGATATATTAAGTTTCTAAAATCTAAGGGCTGTTTTACCGACAAGGTTGAAATTGTTGAATTAGAAGGCTTACAGGGTGTGTCTGGTTTAAAAGCAATTCGAGCAGAAATACTTTATAAAAGAGAGCAAGAACCTGAAAAGACATATACTTACCAAGATTTAATGGATGCTTTAAAGGAATAGTACTTGGCTTAACAGTTCTATTTTACGATCAGGTCCAAAGAATTTGAATGAAACAGCAAAGGCTATAACAGATAGTATCATGCCAATCATAAATATGGTATAAGTCCAACGAAGTAACGAGTATTTTCTATTAAGAACTATCCCAAGAAAATAAAGATCTTTCGTTAATGAGGTGTATATATAATCTTTGTCTTTAAGCATTTCTTGTATAGCCCATTCATAATCGCTTAATGCCATTTTATGAAAATTACCAAAGAACAATAGATTTACGTTTTTGTTCTTTACATCCTCTTTAGTGAATTCGCCACTGGTTACATTTGGTCTAGTTGCTAAAACAGCGAGTACCATAGAAACTACGCTAAAAAATACAAATATTACCGTAGGGTAAATAAGGTAGTCATTAGACGGGTTGTCTAATTTTGGAATAAGATTAGACAGTGCTAATGATATAATAATAGCGTTTACAGATAATAATATATTGGCTTTGGTGTCTGCAATATCACTAAGTGTAATATGATTTTTTAGAGTTACACGATACAACGTCTGTATACCACGATCAGGGCTCTCGCTTTTAAATTGAGCCTTTAACTTCTCTTTCTTAGCAAGTTTCTTTTCAGACTTTTTATCCTTTACAAGTTTTCTTAAGTTTTTATCTTTTTTCTCGAGCCAATTTTCCTTTGCGTAATCTGTGTAATATTGGTGGTCGGTTCTAAAAACCTGAATATTGATATCTAACCATTCTTTATAGGAATATTTTTTGATACCAAGAAGTTTTAGCTCCTCACGTAATAAATCTGAAGTTTCTAAATAGCTGCTTTGTGCAAAATGAGAAGAATCCGCATCGCGTATAATCTCATCCATCAAATTAGTGGGTTTTGCATTCCATTTGGTGGCAAGTATACATGTTTTAACTTTTTCTATTCGCTCTTTATTATATCCTTCTTTTTCTAAAAACTCTTCTGCTATATCACAACTACGCTCTTCATGATCTTTAATGCCTTTTGTATAGCCGGTATCATGTAGCCAGGCAACAAGCTCCAATATCTCCTTATCTTCATTGGATAGAGAACATGAATCCAAAATTTGTTTAGTACTTTTGACTACTCGTTGAGTGTGTCTTAGATTGTGGTATAAGAAGTTCTTATCCAAATGGTTGGTAAGTAAGTCTACAGCAAATTGTTGTGTCTTTTCTAAGATATTTGACATGGAAGAGTTTTGTTAGAATTTCCCAAATTACGAAAATTTAAAGAGGGTTATAGTGCTATGAAAAAATATTACGCTTATCTATTGGTTTTTCTTTTCATTACAGGGTGTGCAACCTATGAAACTAAATATGTTGATGAAAAATATGCCGTTGATGTAAATGATGCTAAAGAGGTGTCGCATACATTTTATTTAATTGGTGATGCAGGTCTTTCACCAATGGGAGGAATGAACCCAGCTTTAAGAATTTTCAAGGATAGATTGGATAATGCGGATAAGAATAGCACTGCAATTTTTCTAGGGGATAATATTTACCCTGCCGGATTACCTGATCCAAAAGATTCTACAGTAGCCTATAGAACCGCAAAAAATCATTTAGATGCACAAATAAAAACGTTAGATAATTTTAAGGGAAGACCTCTTTTTATACCTGGTAATCATGATTGGTATACAGAAGGATTAATTGGACTTGAACGTGAAGAAAACTACATCAAAAGTGCTATAAAACATAAGGACCCTTTTTTGCCAGAAAACGGATGCCCTATTGATGTAGTGGAAATAGGCGATGATGTTGCTATTATTACAATTGATTCAGAATGGTATTTGACCAACTGGGACAAACGCCCAGATATTAATGACAAGTGTGAGATTAAAAGTAGGGATAAGTTTTTCTTGGAACTCGAAGATGCTATAAAGGACTATCGTGATCGTACAACTGTAATTGCAATGCATCACCCTACAAATAGTTATGGTGAGCACGGAGGTCAGTATTCGTTAAGAAAACAATTCTATCCTAAAGAATTGGTTACACCTGTGCCAGTTTTAGGAACTTTTATTAATGTGCTAAGAAGTACTTCTGGTGCATCTGTAGAAGATGTGAATAATAAGCGATATAGAGAATTAATGAATAGGGTAACTACGCTGGCTCAATATTCTGATCGCGTAGTTTTTGCATCTGGTCATGAGCATACATTGCAATACATGGTTGAAAATAACACCCCACAAATTGTAAGCGGTTCTGGATCAAAAAAAGGTTTTACACGTTTATTGAACGGTTCTCAGTTTAATACGGGTAAAATGGGGTATGCTACATTAGAAGTATATACAGATGGTTCGTCTAGGGTGCGTTTCTATGGAGTTGGAGATGATAAAAGTGAGGAATTTTTGTTTACCAATGAAGTGTTTCCACCAAATCAAATAGAATATGTAGGTGAATTAACAGCTACTTTTCCTGATAGTGTAAAGGCATCGGTTTATTCTCAAAAGGAAATAGATAAAAGCGGATTTTTTAAAGGAGTCTGGGGAGAGCGCTATCGTAAGTATTATGGCACAGAGGTAAAAGTACCTACGGTAAACTTAGATTCATTAATGGGAGGCTTAGAACCTGTTAAAAAAGGTGGTGGTCATCAATCTAAATCATTAAGACTTCGTGCAAAAGATGGAAGGGAATATGTGATGAGGGCTTTGAGAAAAAGTGCTGAACTTTATTTACAATCCATGGCTTTTCAAGATCAATATGTACTTGATGACTTAAAGGAGACCTATACACAAGAGTTGTTACAGGATTTTTATACAGGCTCTCACCCTTATGGACCGTTTACAACTGCTAAATTATCTGATGCTGTTAGTATTTACCATACCAACCCTGTACTATATTATGTGCCTAAACAACCTGCTTTAAAGGAGTTTAATGACACTTTTGGAGATGAATTGTATATGATTGAAGAGCATACGGGCGACGGTCATGGCGATTTAGCAAGTTTTGGATATTCAAATGAATTGAAGAGTACGGATAGTATGCTTGAGGATTTGCGAGACGATGAGCAATATGAAGTAGACAAAGATCTTTATTTAAGAGCAAGACTTTTTGATATGATTCTTGGTGATTGGGATAGGCATGTTGATCAATGGCGTTGGGCAGAATTTAAAGATAAAAACAAAACCATGTATAGACCCGTTCCAAGAGATCGTGACCAGGTATTTTCTAAAATGGGAGATGGTGCTCTAATGAATATAGCCACGCGAATAATACCAGGATTAAGACTTATGGAAGGTTTTAGCGAAGAAATTAGAAGTGTAAAAGGGTTTAATTCATCGCCAATGACTTATGTTTTAGATCTCACTTTATTGGGCGAAACTGAAAAAAGTCAATGGTTGGCACAAGCAAAGTACTTACAGGACAATTTAAAGCCAAGTGATATTGATGAGGCTTTTAAATCTTTTCCAAAAGAAGTGCGAGATGAAACTGTAGATGAGATTAAAGAAATTCTATTGGCACGTTTAAGTCATATACAAGAAACCGCTAATGAGTATTATCAAATTTTAAATAAATATGCAGTAGTAGCCGGTACGGATAAAGATGATTGGTTTGAAATAAACAGACTAAACGATACGGAAACAGAAGTAAAAGTTTACAGAAATATTGGCGATAAAAAGAAGAGATTATTTTACTATAAAGTCTTTAGTAAAGAAGACACCAAAGAATTATGGGTTTTTGGTTTAGATGATGATGATATTTTTGAAGTTAAAAATCCGTCGAATTTTTCTGGGGTCAAGGTTAGGATTATAGGTGGGCATAACAATGATATCTATAGAATAGAAGATGGTAGAAATATAGCATTGTATGATTTTAAGAGTAAGAAAAATACGTTTGAAGAAACGGGCGGGGCAAAAGTAAAGTTGTCAGATGATTATGAGCTTAACACTTACCAGCCGCTTAAACTAAGAAATAGTTACAATCAAATAATTCCTACTATCGGGTTTAATCCAGATGATGGTGTTAGAATAGGATTTATGAATACCTATACGTATAACGGCTTTAGGCAAAACCCTTTTACACAACAACACACTTTTGCTGCTTCGTATTATTTTGCAACAAGTGGTTTTGACTTTAAATATCAAGGCGAATTTGCACATGTTTTCGAGAATTGGAATGCTGAATTATCTGCACGATTTACAAGTCCTAATTTTGCAGTTAACTTCTTCGGCTTTGGAAACAATACGGAAAATTTTGATAATGATTTAGAGTTGGATTATAATAGGGTTAAGCTTAGGCAAATAGATTTTTCTCCATCATTGGTTTGGAGAGGGCAATTAGGAGCTAAAGTAAAGCTTGGAGTTTCTTATGAAAATATTAGTGTAGAGGAAACCAATGATAGATTTATAAATACATTTTATCAGCAAAATGGAGAGGAAACAAATAGCGATTTTGTAGGTGTAAGTGCTGCGTATACTTATGAGAATAAGGATAATGAAGCTTTCCCAACTTTAGGGATGTCTTCATCACTGCAGGTAGGGTTTAAAGAGAACCTTTCTAAAGAGAGCGGTAACTTTGGATATATAATACCTAGTCTAGGTTTTGATTATAAACTAATTCCTAATGGTCGATTAGTACTAGCTACAAAATGGAAGGCACAATTTAATATTGGCGACGATTATGAATTTTATCAAGCCGCTAGTATTGGTGGTTTAGATGGGCTTCGTGGGTTTAGAAATCAACGATTTACAGGGAAAACATCATATTACCAGAATACAGATATTAGGTTTAGTTTAAAAAAGAAACGCACTAGATTATTACCAATGGCAATGGGTCTTTTTGGAGGATTTGATTATGGTAAAGTATGGTATCCAGAAATGAGCTCTGGACGTTGGCATACTTCTTACGGTGGAGGATTCTTTTTGAATGCTTCTGATATTATCTCCATTAACACGGCAATATTTGCCAGTGAAGACGGACCAAGATTTACTTTTGGTCTAGGTTTTGGTTTCTAGAAATATAATTATTTTAAGGTGTAGGTATAAAGGTTACCGCCAGTGACATGAGTGCGTTCATCAGAAATAAGCAGGGTGCTGTCATTTATAAAGCAAACAGATTCTAGTTGGCTTCTGGCGCCTAAGTCAATTTCTTGCATGTTTCCTTTAGTGAAATTATCCCAAGAGAAGTCTGTAAACACAAAAAGTTTACCATAGCTAAGCGCTATTATTTTATCTCCCTTTGGCGATATATCTATTGATGTTATTTGGCATGTTTTCCAATCTACACAAGGGATGAATGAGCCAATCAGTTTAGCTTCATATTTTCCTTTGGTATCTGGGACTGTGTATATATGAGCTTCACCGGTAAATGGTTTGGATCTATTTTTTGTAATAATATATAATTTATCTCCATGATGAAAAATAGCTTCTGAATCATAAAAATGAGCATCTTTCTTTGGAGGAAAATCCTTTTGATCAGGGTAATAAAGTTCTATTTTTTCAGCATCTATTTTGTCACCGGGTTCAATAGTTGGGTTTGGTAATTTGTAGATTATTAAGTTTTTGCGATCGTTTTCGTTATTGCCAATATCTGCAATATATAAGTTGCCAGATATATCTTTGGTTAGGTCTTCCCAATCGTGATTACCTCCATTCTTCACCTTTAAACTTTTTATGATTTTACCTTTTAATGATACTTGATAAATTTCATCTTTATTTCCACCATCTTCAACTACCCAAACCGTAGAATCACCGTAGGTTACCAGTCCTGAATTCTCATCTAAACTGCCTGGTAAATCAGTAATTACTTTTAATTGCCCGTAATTTGTACAGGAAATCAATGTAGAAATTAGAAGTATGGATGTAAAGACAATTTTGTTCATTTTATTCTGCAATTGGCATGAATATTTCGGCTTTCCAACGTAAAGCATCTCCGCCCATGTTGGGGTTGTTGAAAAAGAATTCAATAGGTCTCCGCTCTACTTTTATATTTTTCTCTTTTGCGTAATCTAGTAAAGTATACCAAGCTCTATCCGATGTCATATAATTACCATTATAAATAGCTTTTAAAGATTTCATACCAACGAATTCTTTGTAGACCAAATCTTTTATAATGGGTAATGAATCTGTTTTTATAATGGGATAACAAAAGTTGAAGGAAATACTATCGTTCTGCATGTTCCAATCTGTTGTTTCAATAAACGGAATTCCGTTTACTCGAATACCGTTCCCTGCAATAACAGAGTTTAGAAAAGGATAACTTTCCATCATTCCAAACGCCTTGTTGCTTTGTGTGGTTTTATGCTCAACACAAGCGCAATATGTAGAAGGCAGTTCATCTTCACCTATAAAGGTGATTTTAAATTCTTTTCGATGGATATTTAAGCTTTCAATAAAATCTGTAATTGTTTTTCTTGATTGTTTTTCAAAATCAGTGTCAGAAAATGGAACGGCTAATTTGTTTTTTAAACTGTGTTCTACATCTTTTACATCAATTACTAATTGCGATGTAGAATCTGTAATTGGCGTTATGTTCCACAAATAAATATGCGTAGAATCACCAGTAGCAATCATTTGTTCTAAGTGATTAAGGTCGTTCAGTTGACGAATAGAAGCCTCTTTAAGAGTTTTGTTCCAAGATTTTAAGGCTTGGTTAATCGTGCCGGTATTCGCTTTCGCTACAACTCTAATTTGATAGTCTTGTGGTTTTATGAAAAAATACCAAAGTAGTGCAATAGAAATAAGTGCAATTGAAATGGTAATTCCTTTTTTCATTTTAATTATTCTTCATCTTAATTTTAGAATCCAAGAGAGCACCAATTTTTCTTCCTTGACCCACTCCTACTTCAACAGCGGCTCTGTAGTGAATTCCGCCATACATTCTGCTCATAGCCGCTTCGTCTGCTGCTTCATTGAACGAATTAAATTTTCTTATAGGTAATCCGTAAGGAGTTTCGGTATCATCTTCAAAACTGAAATTATCACCATAAATACTCGTTAATGCCGTTGCGGCAGCTCCTGAAACTACACTGTGTCCACTTGTATATTCAGGAAAAGGTGGTGTTTGTAAAATAGGCTTCCAGTTCTCGTCTATATGCTGATTAATCAATGTTTCTGGCCTAATTAGATTACTACGATACTTCTCATCCCAACAACTGATAAAAGCATCAGCGATAGCCATAGAGGTTTTGGTGTAGGCATAAACTGTATCGTCAAAATCACTATTAACTTTTTTGCTAGCTATTTTTGTGATTCCGATCCAGTGTGCGCCTGGTGTTATTTTTTTAGTAGCAAACATTAGGTGTCCTCTTGTCACAGATACATAAGGGTTACAATCCCAGAATTTAGCAATAGCTACTTCTTCAGATTCATCGCCATTTTTTGTTATCTCATTACTAATATTGTAAACTTCAATTAACTCTTTGTAAAAATCAGAGTCTTTTTCTAAAGAAAACGCTGGTGGTGGTATTGGTTTAAATTGTGAAGCTGAATCTATTATAAATGGTCTAATTTTACTCCAATGTGGCTCTATACCATCCATGTATGCTGGTGGTGTAGGTTGCCATCTCGTTTGGTCGTCTGTGTTCACCGTAAATTTTGGCATAGTACGGGTTTGACTGTAATTATCTTTGCCCATCCATTCTTTAATGTGGTCTGCAACTTTTAGTCCGTAAGCTTTAGAAGCTTCAAATTCAGTTTCATTTGTTGCTTTCCACTTCGTGAATAAACTGTCTTGTAAAACATCGAATTTATCTTCCGAAAAAATTAATTGACGACTAATATTCATATGGGCTATCAAAGCCGATAATCGTGGATTGATACCTGATATAGTATCCATTTCAGGTATTGGCTTTAGGTCTGTAATTTGACCCGCCAAAGATTTATATTTTGGATTTACCTGCGCAACTATTTCATAGGCTGCGATATTTGGGTAAGCGAATATTCTACTAGCTACCGGAGGAGAAAAAATATCATGAATCATAATATCTATCACCTTATCAATAGAATTATGAAGCTCTTCTGGAGTTATTTTAATAGGTTCTTCTTTTTTCGGCGTGCAATTTGATAATAAAATGCCTGTTAATAGAATGATAATATAACTTTTCATTGTACTATGGTTTGAGTATTTGGTATACTTCTGCAGCCTCGTTATTGAAGGTGAGCAAAATGTATTTGTTGTTGTTCAAGTTTATAATATTCATGCTGCGAATCGATTTACCTGTTAAATCGAGTCCAATTTCATTCGCTAAGGTAACATTGTTAGCATTATTTATCAATGCTCCGGGAAAAGAATCAAAGCGACCGTGGTATGGTTTTACGCCAAAATAATTACCAGCAGCTAAAACCTCGGTTTTATTATCTCCGTTAAAATCAAATTCTAAAAATGACATGATAGGAGCCAGTTGTAATTCGTAATTAAATGGAATAAAGGTGAATTTGCTGTTATCATTTTGCAGGTAACCAGAGCTCAAAGTATGTATTTCTAAAACTTCAGCATTTGGTAACATTTCCTTTCCAAGAATTTCTTCCACCGATTTGCCAGCAAATGAGCTGTAGGTCGTAAACTTTTTACGTAGCGAAACAAGTTGGCTAGATAGTTCTTTTAGTCCGTCAATTGGATAGTTTTTTCCATCCTTGTATGTACTAACAATGGTTTCTGTAGCTCCGTTTTTGTCAAGATCACCATAATACATTTTCATTGGGTGCTCTTTAGATCCGGTAAATTTTGTATTCAATCCCCAGTTACCTAAAAGGTAGTCTTGATCACCATCGCCATCAATATCATAGCTAGTGACAGCTTGCCATAAACCATTAATATTTTCATTTTCTAATGGATGTATTTCTTCAAATGTACCTTCATTGTTTTGAAAAAATCTTGGAGACATCCATTCGCCAACAACCAATAAGTCTTCCCAGCCGTCATTATTAAAATCGGTCACCACTGCATCGGTCACCATGCCCAAATTTTCAAAGGGGTTGCTGACTACGCTAAAATTGCCGTTTTTATTATTTAAAATATAGCTATTTGGTCTATTTCCATAATCTGCGCTGATGGATTGATTGAAGATCAACACATCTAAATCATTATCATGGTCATAATCTAATTTTAAAAGTACAGACGCATTTTCGAACATTTCTGGGAATGCTGATTTGTTGAATGTACTATCATTTGCAACGTAGAAAGAATCTGTTAATGGTTTCATTTCATTAAAAAAATCAGCACCGCCAGTTCCTACGATTAAATCATTTTTGCCATCACCATTAAAATCTGCAATTAATGAAGATATGTCTTCCTTTATACTGTCTTTTTGAATTTCTGGATAAAAATGTAATCGAAATAGTGAATCTCCCTGAACGTAGATTTGAGAGGGAATGTACTTAGAGCCGCCAAAGAATAAGTCTTCCCTGCCGTCTAAATTTAAATCCCCCACACTTACAGCCGGACCTCTGTCAGACATTTGAAATGGTATCAGTTTCTGGCGTAAATAATCGCTATAAGTATCCTCAACATGGGTATAGTTAATACCAAGGTTGTCCGTTATTTTTGTAAACAATATATTCTGTTTCTTTTTTAGAGACTTATAGTTAAAAGGTTGATTTTTATTTGGACTAATAGATAATGTTTGATTAACAGCTATGTTTTTTATCATTTGAAAACTTCTATCAGGCCAGATGATTTTGAGGGAATCAACGTTTTTTAGGTCGGCATACCCAAAATGTATTATGGGTTCAGAAGATGCTTGGAATCCACGAACGGTGTACATTTCTTTAAATTGTTGAATACCATTAGCATACGAGAATATTTTTGTTCCAATACCGAGCTTATTTTTCTTGGTATAGTTTAATTTAATCTTTAGCCAATTGTTCGTGCTGTTAGTAGTATTTTCTTGAATGCCAGCAGGACTAAATAAATTATTGGTCACTAAATCTAGATCGCCATCATTGTCCAAATCGCCATACGCTGTTGCGCCAGATATTATAGTGTCTTGAGCTATCCAAGATTTAGATTCGTCTATAAATTGTAAATCTTTTGCTCCTTTAAATATCATATTTCCGATAAAGCCAGAGGGCATCATTTTAAGAGCCTTTTGATCAACAAGATTGGTACTATTAATTTTGGTTCTAATATTTTCGTTAGAAATGTAGTTGATGTAATCAAGGTCGTTAGGTCGTTTTGGAATACCATTACTAATGTATAAGTCTTGTTCGCCATCTTGATTGTAATCACCGAACAAAGCGCTCCAGCTCCAGTCTGTAGCAGCCACACCACTTTGTAGTGCAGTTTCTATGAATTTTCCATTTGGTTGATTCACAGAAAGCATATTTCTAGTATACTGATTATGATAACCGAAAGTCTCGGTTTTCATTTTTTGAATTTGAATATCGTCATCACCTTCAGATGATTTCAAGACAATTTCGTCTTTGCCCAACATATCCAAAGAAATTAAATCAGGTAACCCATCGTGATTAATATCTGCTACATCGCTACCCATTGAAAATCTTGTTGTGTGCCCGAAAGCCTCTTTAAGGGATTCTTTAAAAGTACCGTCTCCGTTATTTAGATAGTAATAATCATCTTCATGAAAATCGTTTCCTATATATAAATCTGGGTACCCGTCTTGGTTAAAATCAGATATGGCAATTCCCAAGCCATAACCGTTTACACCTCCATAAATACCAGCTTCTTCACTTACATCAACAAATTGTCCATTATCATTACGTAACAACTTGTCACCTGTTTCATATGCTCTTTTATAGCGTATTTGTGCATTGCCATAAGAATCTTGGGTATGTACTGCGTGGTTAAGTAGGTAAATATCTAAATCACCATCGAGATCATAATCTAAAAAAGCTGCGGATGAACTATACGACTCAAAATCGAGCCCGTATGCTGCGGCACTTTCTTTAAAGGTAGTATCACCTTGATTAATAAATAGTTCGTTATGCCCATTAAAGCCGTTTAATCCAACTACGGCGCACACATAAATATCTAATAGTCCGTCTCCGTTTACATCGCCCATTATGGCACCCGTATTCCAAGAGCTATTACCTTGAACACCTGCTTTTTCAGTAATATCGTCGAATTGTAAATTGCCTTTGTTTAAGTATAGTTTGTTTTTTACTTGATTGCCCGAAAAATAGATATCTGGAAGACTGTCGTTATTGATGTCGCCAATGGCAACACCACCGCCATTATAAAAATAGAGGTAATCTAAAATGCTAAGGTCTTTAGTTTCAGTAAGCGTATTTTCAAAAGCTATGCCTGTTTCTTCTGTAGTGTGTTTTACAAATAACTCACCAGAATTTTGCTTACAACTAAAGGTAAAAACCAATAAACATATGTATAGTATGTTACTTTTCATTTAATCGATACAATTTTGGAGTGTCGTTGTTGATAGCTGCAATGATGAATTGATTTCCTTTTTTGTCCTTGACTATTTCTAATTGCTTTACCTCATTTCTGATAAAGAAACCACTTTCTGAATAATTTTGCCATTCAAAACCTAATTTGCCGTCGCCAAGTAATACGTTTCCGTAATTGGCATCAAGTCTTGAGTATTGAGGTTTAAATTCAAAATTATTACCTGCCATAACAATATCCAAATTCCCGTCCTTGTTGACGTCAAGACATTGTATGCCACAGATACAAGAGAATTGTACTTGCGGTGGTAGTATTTTTATGGTAAAATTACCATTGCCGTCATTTATGGCAATTATAGATTCTGAAATATTAACCTGTTTTAAGATTGTGTTATTAAGAATATTCTTTGGGAATAACTCTTGGATAGATTTTTTTGCATATTCAGAAGCTTTTATGTTCTTTTTCTTTAAAGCTAATATTTGGGTTGTCAATTCCTTTTTTTGATGAAGAGGGTAATCCCCGCCGTCATAGTTTTGAGTAGTAATTTGTTCTATGGTGCCATCATTGTCAAAATCGTTTACCCACATTTTCATTGGGTGGCCAGCCTTAGGTTTGTAGTGCAGATTGCTTCCCATGTTACCTAAGATTAAATCTTGATCACCATCGTTATCTAAATCTTTCCCCTCTATAGCACCCCACCAGCCGTTAAGGCTGTCGAGTGAGCTTTTAAAATGGCTAAGTCTTCTGCCAGAGTTTTTATAGATTTTAGGACTGCCCCAGTCAGAAACTGTTACCAAATCATCTTTACCGTCACCGTCCATATCAACCCATTGTGCATCGGTAACCATACCAGCATCTTTTATGTCGTATGCAGAACGTTCTGTAACATCGGTAAAAGTACCATCACCATTGTTAAGCAGAAACAAATGATCAGGGTTTATTCCATAGGTGCCAACAACACTTCTAGAGCCTACGAAAACATCTATATCTCCATCTTCATCAAAATCTGAAGGAGCAATTACGGCTACATTTTTATTAATGCTTGGTAACTTATTAGTGCTTAAAGAGAAATTGCCATTGCCGTCATTGAGGTACAAACGAATTCCGTAGGTGCCTTGCATACCTAGTTCATTACCACCTGATCCAATCATAAGATCTAGGTCGCCATCATTATCAGAATCAAAGAATGAAGCTGTGGTATCTTCCATTAAAGCTTCAGATTCAAAATACTTTACAATTGGTTTTGAAAGAGAACCATTTCCATTGTGTAAATACAAAGCTCCAGATTGTCCTTTTGCGCCACCTATAAAAATATCGTCATTACCATCACCATTAACATCGCCAACTGCCAGTCCAGGACCTTCTTCCGCTAATGATTTAGAGATTAACCCCTCATTATCAAAATCCATATAGCTATTTTCTTTATGGGTTAAGAAGGTATTATTTTCTATAGATTTTAAAAGGGTAGGGGTAAATTCCTCCTTAATTTTAAAAACTTCATTTGCTTCCTCTTGAATAAAAGTAATGGTCTGGTTTACTTTAACATTCGTTAATTTAACCGTAGCATCGTTCGGCCATATAATTCGAATAGAGTCTAGAGCTTTTGTTGCGCCTAAACCTATCGTCATAGGGTAATCGACCGAAGATTGAAAACCTCTAGAAGGCATTAATGTCTGGTCGATAATATTATCAGGATAATAAAGACGGGCAACTGTACCTATACCAAATTTGTTTCCGTCAGAACCTTGGAATTTTAATTTTATGTAATTATTATCGGACTGAGATTCAGAATTATTGCGGTAAACAAAGGTTTCCATGTTTACGTTGTTGACCACCAAATCTAAATCACCATCGTTATCTAAATCACCATATGCAGAACCATTCGAACGACTAGGTATTTCAAAGCCCCATTGCTTGTTATAATTACTAAATGTTATATCGCCATTGTTGCGGTATGCGTAATTGGGTAATGGTGTAACTGGCATTTTGTTGATTATAGAATCTATAGATTCTTTTTTACCGGTTAAAGCCATTTTTTGAATGATTTCATTCGCAAAGAAATCGACGAAATCCAAATCGGTTAAATCGTGATTGATACCATTTGTGATGTAAATATCTTTTAAACCATCATTATCCATATCAAATAAAAGTCCAGACCAACTCCAATCTGTAGCTTCTACGCCACTATAATATGCAATTTCAGAAAAAGAACCATTACCGTTATTTAGCTGCAATGTATTTTGAATGTACTGCTGATGAAAATCTTTACTTTGCTTTAATTTAAAGATATTATATCCCTCGAATTCCATGACAGATTTTACGCGCTGGTCAGGCTCAGGTAACATATCTGTAATAAAAATATCTGTAAGTCCGTCATTGTTAATATCGGCCATATCAACTCCCATTGCCGATAAACTTAAGTGGTTGGTCCATTTTTGAACCTCTTCTCTAAAAGTACCGTCTTGGTTATTGATGTATAAATAATCTCTTTCGTAAAAATCATTAGATACATAAATATCTGGGTACAGATCATTATTTATATCAATAACCATAACACCAAGACCAAACCCAATTAGACTACCGTAAATACCTGCTTTTTCGCTAACATCAACAAATTTACCGTTGTCGTTTCGTAAAAGCATATCGCCTACACCTCTAAAAATTTTTGGTACGCCTTCCCAATCTTGTGCTCTCACTTCTCTTTGTTCAGCATAGCCAAGGCTACTTACTGGGATGTTACTGTTGTTTAGAATATAGGCGTCTAAATCGCCATCTTTATCATAGTCAAAGAAAGAAGCATGTGTAGAAAACCCTGTCTCTGCAAGATTGTACTCATGCGCTTTTTCGGTAAAAGTGCCATCGCCATTATTTATATATAGATCATTATCATGATTGTTGCCTTCCATATTACCGGCATTACTAACATAGATGTCAAGAAATCCATCATTATTAATATCTGCCATTACAACACCTGTTGACCAAGGTTTGTCACCGGCTATACCAGCACTTTCAGAAATGTCATCAAATTTTAAGTCTCCTTTATTTAGAAAAAGCTTGTTGGGTTCCATGTTTCCGGTAAGAAAAACATCTGATAAGCCGTCATTGTTAATATCACCAATGGCAACACCTCCGCCATTATAAAAATTACGGTATTTAAATATGTTAAACTCTTTTGAGTTTTGAACTTTGTTTACAAACGAAATACCAGTCTCTTCAGAAGGTAATAGGGTAAATAATGTAGGTTGTAAATTTTCTGATGGAGTTTTTGTGGCTTCTTCAGTACCGCAGGAGTATAAAAGTGAGAAAAATAAGCCAAGGCAGCTCAGCTTAAGTATATTGGAGTTCATTCTTGAGTTAATTAGAGATGGCATTATATATTCTTTTATAATGAGGAATATTAAATCATTAATTGAAAACTTATAACGATTTAGTTATAAGTCTACCTCTTAATTTAAAGTATCTGTAATACGCTATTTCGTATTCCTTCCAGATTTTTGTAAACTATTAAGATTGAGTTGATAGTCAGCTAAATAGTTCTTTAAAAATGAAATTGCAAGATAGCCAAATACCTACTGTTTGCTAGGGTTATTTAATGAAATTACACGTTAAAATTTAAAGAAAACGTTATAGTAATAGTTGTATAATATGAATAATGAGATTTTACAGCCTGTTTTTAGATGTAATGGAAATAATCCAATATATTTAACCTTGACTAACTAACAACAACTTAACAAATGATAGGGATTTTATCTTTTTTAGGCTTTACTATTTTAGTGGCTGTAATTTCATACTTCGCGACCAGAACGACCGATGAACAAACTTCTGATGGTTATTTTTTAGGAGGGCGAAGCTTGACGGCCGGGGTAATAGCAGGATCGCTATTACTTACCAACTTATCTACAGAGCAAATTGTAGGTTTAAATGGTAGTGCATATACAGATGGTTTATCTGTAATGGCATGGGAAACGTTGGCGGCCATTGCCATTGTTGTGGCGGCTATTTTTCTGTTACCTAGATATTTAAAAGGCGGATTAACCACGGTGCCGCAATTTTTAGCCAAACGGTTTGATGTAACTACAAAAACAATAACCTCAGGTTTATTTCTTACAGGTTATGTGGTGGTATTGCTTCCTGTTATATTGTATTCTGGTTCGGTTGCTATAAGTGGTATGTTCGATGTGCCTACATTATTAGGGGTTACAGACAGCACAGCTCTCGTTATTTGTATTTGGGGAATTGGGTTAATTGGTTCGGTATATGCTGTTTTTGGAGGATTGAAAGCTGTTGCGGTTTCAGATTCAATTAATGCAGTTGGTTTGTTGATTGGTGGATTACTAATACCTGTTTTTGGCTTAATGGCAATTGGTGATGGTAGTGTATTTGGAGGGTTAGATATATTAGTAAGTGCTAATCCAGAACGATTTGATTCTACTGGTAATGCAGGTCAAGAAGTGCCTTTTGCTACCATTTTTACAGGTATGATGTTGGTGCAATTATTTTATTGGGGGACAAACCAGCAGATTATTCAAAGAGCGTTAGGAGCAAAGAACTTGGCAGAAGGTCAAAAAGGATTGTTGTTAGCTTCATTTTTGAAAATATTAGGTCCGTTAATATTGGTATTGCCAGGTATGATAGCCTACCATTATTTTGACGGTAGTCTTGACTCTAGCGATTTAGCTTACCCAGAGTTGGTTCGTGCGGTATTGCCTAAACCATTAGTTGGCTTTTTTGCAGCTGTATTGTTCGGTGCAATCTTAAGTTCTTTTAATAGTGTTCTAAATAGTTCGGTAACGTTGTTTGGTATTGATATCTATAAGCAACATATTAATCCTGATGCACCAGAAACTACTGTAGTAAAGTATGGAAAGATATTTGGAATCTGTTTAGCCTTGGCAGCTATGTTCATAGCACCACTTATTGCAAATGCAGGTAGTCTGTTCAATTATTTACAAGAGATTAATGGAATATATAGTATTCCTATTTTTACTATAATCGTAGTGGGATACTTGACAAAGAGAGTACCGGCAATAGCGGCTAAAGTGGGTATTATTTCAGGGTCTGCATTATATATAATAAGTCAGTTCTGGTTAAAGAATAAATTTGTTGATGAAGCATTGGCAGATGCAAATGCTAAAGGTATAACTGATGCTGCTCAGCTTAAATTAATTGAGGCAGATGCGTATCCTCATTTCTTGCATATTATGGCTATACTATTTGTAACCAATATTGTAATCATGTTAATTATTGGAGCAATTAGACCACGAAAAGAACCTTTTGTTCTAGAGTATACAGATCAAGTTTCTATAACTCCATACAAATATGTGAATCAGGCAGGTATATTAATTTGTGTTATTGTTATTAGTATATATGTGTATTTTGCTAAGTAGGGTATAAGACATTATTTAAAAAAGAAAGCCCCATCACTTTAAGTGATGGGGCTTTCTTTTTTTTATGGGTTACCGTTGTGTTGATTTGCATTTCAATAATAAACCAAAGCTATGATTAACCTTTGGTTGGTAATTAGAAGTTTGCTTGTTCATGCTCCTAGAATAACGATTAAGACTACCTGAAATTTATTATTAGTTGTATTATAATCTAATGGTGTCTTGATTTTTAACCTCTTGGACCAATAAAGTGTTGTAATACTAAATAGGGTACGTCCGATTCGGGCTTCTATTGGGAATCTAATGATATTATGTGTTAGACTTTAAGAAAATATAACCCAATAAAAAAGCCTCCAAAATAAATTGGAGGCCTTTTCAACTTAAACTTAAAATTATATATCCTTAGTATCCTGGGTTCTGAACCAAGTTAGGATTTGCAAGTAATTGTGCTGGTGGAATAGGGAAAACATTGTAATCATCGTTATTGATAGTACCTGGTGCTTTAAACAACCAATCTCTACCAAATTGACCGAAACGAATTAAATCATTACGTCTCCAAGCTTCTTGATACAATTCTCTACCTCTTTCATCTAAAATATCTTGTTCAGAAACAGTTCCTAACAACTCTTGAGTGTTACGTATTGTTCTTAAATCATTAATCATAGCTGTTGGGTCACCACCGCTTCTAAACATTGCTTCAGCTTTCATTAAGTGAGCATCTGCATATCTAAATACAATCTGGTGGCTAAGAGAAGCATCACCATTTCTTGCAGCATATTTTTGAATACGTATACCAGTTGTTTCATCATTATTGATGAAGTTTATGTTACCGTCACCGTCTTTAAAATCTCTTTTGAAAGTTAAAGGGGCACCTTGTCTATCTTTTAAAGCTGTGCCATCTAAAGCATATTGTTGATTTACAAGAAAACCATAACCAACATTTGAGCCGTTTACATAACCACTATTGTCTGCGGCATATGGTTGACCAGCGAAATCTGTACCAATTGTTGGTACACCACCTCTACGTTCTTCTTGACCATCAGCAGGATTTTGAGAACCATCTAATTCATTAGATTCTGAATCACCTTCAAATAGGTCATAAAACTCAGCTAGTGTACTAAATCCATTCCAGCCACCACCTTGAATACTAGTGCTGTTGTAGTGAAGTCCCATTACTATTTTATTGATAGTGTTAGCTTCTAAAGCCCATATAGTTTCTGTATCTGCGTCAGGCAAGAACAGGTCGAAATAACCTTCTTGTAAAGAATAACCATCTGCAGTAATAGCATCAACTAAAGAAACAACCTCAGCCATATCGCCTGAGTCAGGTGAACCGCCTACATAAATATGCTTATTCAAAAGAACTTTAGCTTTTAAATACCTAGCGGCAGCTTTATTGGTTCTTAAGTTAGCTTCTCCACTAGCAGCAGCTGTCGTTGGTGCATTTGCAATTGCAGTTTCTAGATCTGCAATAATGAAATCTACCGCAGCTTGCCCTGTTAATACTTCAGGAACTGAAGATGACGGTAATGAAGTATCTCTGTAAGGTACTTGACCATAGTTGTCTAAAATTACCCACATACTATAAGCTCTAATAAAGCTAGCATCCCCAATATTGGTTGCAGATGGGTTACTTCTAGAATCTAAAACTTGCGATGCTTGTAATTGATTTCCGTTCCAATTTTGGAAAAGGTTTACTATAAAAGTATGCTGACCATCCCAATCGTGGGTATGCATAACTCTCCATAGTCCGTTATCACCCCAATCTCCTCCACGAGTAGGAATCAAATGCTCATCTGTGGTTACTTCTTGAAGTGCGAAATAATCTTCTTGTCCAGCGTATTGTCCGGCTAAAGTACCGTATAGATTCGTAATAGTAGATGATGGATCGGCTAAGCCTTGAAATCCTTCAGAAATGATCGAATCTGTTTCTTCTATTTCTAGGTCAGTACAGGAAGTAATCCCTACCAGCGATAGAATAGAAAGTGTTAAGATTTTGAAATTATTTTTCATGATATACAATTTTTTTTAATTAAAATGATGCGTTAACACCAAAAGTGAATGTCCTTGGTCTTGGGTAAGAACCATAATCAATACCTCTAGAAGGTACACCAGAACCTAAATCACCAGTATTAGCAGTAACCTCTGGATCTAAACCGCTGTAATCCGTAATCAAGAAAAGATTTTGACCAGTTAAAGAAAAACGCAAAGAATTTAATGCGCCTTCACCAGATAATGGTACGTTATAACCAATACTTGCGTTTTGGAAACGAACGAAATCTCCTTTTTCTAAAAAGCGTGTAGAAGCATCAGCAGAAGCTCCAGGATTTTCGCCATTACCTACTACACTTTGGGTTACATTTCTAGAGTTAGAAAGTGCACCGGCAGTGAAATATGCGTTTTCAGTGTTGTTATATACAGAGAAACCAAACTGACCTTGAAAGAATACAGATGCATCAAAATCTTTAACTTTCAAATTTAAACTTAAACCAGAAGTGATATCTGGCAAAGCATCTTCGCCAACAAAGGTTTTATCTGCAAAAGGATCGCCTACTCCGTTTCCATCAACATCTTGGTAAGTAGGGTTTCCGCTACTGTCAAAACCTTCAAAAATAGGTAGGTAATATGAATATAAAGATTGACCAGAAGCAAAACGTTGCGCGAATGCACCTGTTAAACCAGGACCGTTAACTGCACCCGTATCAATGTTACCTGTATAATCTTGAACCTCATTGTCATTATATGCGATGTTAAAATCGGCAGAGAAAGTAGCATCATCTGTTCTTATAAAATCATAAGACACTGCAAATTCAACCCCTTGGTTAATAATGCTAGCGTCTACGTTCTGAAATTGGAAAGGATCAACAGCAGGAGCTGCAGATGGTGTTTGCAAAAGAATATCAGTTGTTTTGGTTCTATAAATATCAAAACTACCGCTTAAACGATCGTTGTTAAATCCGAAATCAAGACCTGCATTTAGGTTGAAAGATGATTCCCATTTCAATTCAGGTCTATCAGTTGCAACTATTTCCGTTCCATTAGCATTAATGTCAAGGTTTTGTTGAACAGTTAAACCAGAAAAACGCTGTCTTGCGACAAAATTCCCATAACCTAAGCCATCTTGGTTACCAGTGATACCTGTGCTTAAACGTAATTTCAAGGTAGATACTTTTTCACCAACAAATTCTTCTTCATTCATTTTCCAAGCAAATGCTCCAGAAGGGAAGTAACCATATTGATTTTCAGGACCAAATCGTGATGAGCCATCAGCTCTCATTGTACCTGTAAATAAATACTTGTCGTTTAGGGTATAGTTAATTCTAGTGAAAAAAGACTGTAATTCATCTGTATTGTCAAAAGAATCTGTATAAACAGATGTAACAGCGCTATTAAGTGTTCTTCCTAATTCTTCTTGCGGTACAACTGTTGGTAGTAATCTGTTTATTAATACTCCGTTAGTATTGACGGCGTAATATGCTTGTTGGTAAGAACCTGCTACCGCATTTTGTAAATCACCTACAGCACTTCTTAAATTAGCTCCCATTTCATTAAGGTCGCCCGTAGAGTAACCTCTACCTGCAGCATTGAATCCGAAAGTTTGAAAGTCTTGGTAACCAAAACCTACCAATGCCTCAAGGCTTGAATTTTCAAATTCTGTATTATAGTTAACTGTAGCTTCAAAGGTTTTATTATTTCTTTCTAAAACACCGTAGTTACCACGTCCTATATCGGTAACACCGGCAATGTTATTTATGTCTTTAGAAACAACAGAAGTATTAGAAGCTTTAGCCTTATCTAATCCTGCATTTAATTTAGCTGAAATTTCTGAGGTAAAGTTATATTGAATAGAACCGTTTAATAAGTATCTATTTGTATTGGTAAGATTCTGTGTGTTATCAAGTGCATTTTGAGGATTCACGTTAAGTCCACCTGCATTGAAGTTTGAGCTAGCTGGCCATGTTGGGTTTGCAGCGTAAGCACCACCTAAAACATCACCTGAAGCACCTGCTTGGGCACTAATAGGAGCTTGCGAATCGTTAATTCTAGCAACCGACATTTGAAGACCAAGAACTAACTTGTCATCTAGAAATCTTTGGTTTAGATTTATTCTACCGGTAATTCTTTCTAAGTCAGAATTTTCTACAATACCAAATTGCTTACCGTAACCAAAAGTAGCTCTTACATTACCACTACCATAATTTTGAGAATAAGATAGGTTTTGGTTTTGAGAAGCAGTTGATCTTAATACAACTTGTTGCCAATCTGTATTAGCTCCAAAATTTACAGCATTAGCATCACCACCTACAGAAGAAACGCCAGATAAAAATTCAGAAGAATCTAAAAGGTCAAAAGTGTTTGCAGCAGTAGCAATACTTAAAGAACTAGAGAAGTCAAATACTCCTTGGCCACTTCCTTTTCCACTTTTAGTTGTAATAATAACAACACCATTTGCTCCACGAGAACCGTAAATAGCGGTTGCAGATGCATCTTTCAAAATACTAATGCTTTCAATGTCACTAGGGTTAATGAAGTTTAATGGGTTTTTAACCGCACTTTGTCCAAAACCAGTTTCACCTTGTGGTGATGTATCTCCACTACCTAGTGCTACACCATCTACTACGAACAACGGGTTGTTGTTTGCACGAACAGAATTTGAACCTCTAATATTGATTTGGATACCTGCTCCAGGCTCACCACTAGTTTCCTGTATGTTAACACCGGCAGTCTTACCTTGTATTAATTGTTCTGGCGAAGAAATATTTCCGCCGTTGAAGTCTTCAGCCGTTACAGCCGTTACAGAGCCAGTTGCATCTTTAACAGTTGTTGTACCGTAACCGATAATTACAACTTCTTCTAATGCTTCTGCATCTTCATCTAAAGTGAAGTTTATTGAAGTTCTACCGTTTACTGCTACCTCTTGAGTTTTGTAGCCAATATAACTTACAATAAGTACAGAACCTTCTTCTGCGGTCAATGTGTAATTACCGTCAAAATCTGTTTGCGTACCATTCGTTGTTCCTTTTTCAAGAACACTAGCTCCTGGTAAAGGTCCACTTGAATCTGAAACAGTTCCAGATACTTCTTGTGCCTGTATAAATCCGAAGCACATAAATGCACCAAGAACCAACAGACTTTTTAGGAATGTAATCTTCATAAATTGTTAATTTAAGTTGAGTTAATTTAATTTCAATTGTTAAAAATATGTAAAAAGGCTTGTTGATGAGAGTAACGGTAAAGTTAAAATGTTACGAAAACGGTTTCGTGTTAATAACTTTTATTTTTTACGAGTATAATTATGAGGAATAGCTATATTTATTATATTCCTATTAATACATGAGCTTAAATGAGAATATTTGATATTTTCTCAAAGATAGGTAAAATCCTTTTTTGTATATATTTACCAAATAGAAGCTAATACTTGACTTTAACTTTTAGAAGAATTTAAGTTCTTATCTTAAAATTTTAAAATCCTTTTTTTGAAACCAAAAATCACTTTAAAAGATATTGCTAGGGAACTCGATGTTTCTATTTCAACCGTCTCAAAAGCTTTAAAGAATAGCAAGGAGATTAGTAAGGATACAAAAGATAGAATAAAGGCTTTTGCCAAATTCTATAACTACCGTCCAAATAATATAGCGCTAAGTCTTAAAAATAAGAAAACGAAGAATATAGGTGTTGTTATACCTGATATAGTGCATCATTTTTTTACAACCGTTTTTAGGGGTATAGAAAAGTATGCCAATCAAATGGGGTATAATGTAATTGTTTGTATATCCGATGAATCTTTTGATAAGGAGGTTATTAACATGGAAATGCTCGCAAATGGGAGTATAGACGGTTTTATACTTTCATTAAGTGCGGAAACACAAAGAAGAAATGACTTTACCCATTTAAAAGAGTTGTTGGATCAAGGAATACCAATAGTACTTTTTGATCGTGTCACAAATGAAATAGAATGTGATAAGGTGATATTGAACGATGCAGAAATAGCCTATGAGGCAGTTAATCATTTTGTTAATACTGGTTGCAGTAAAATAGCATTAATAACTACAGAGAATTACTTTAATGTAAGTGAAAGTAGAAGAAATGGATATACTGAAGCCTTAAGGTCGAATGATATTGAGATTGATCAGAATTTAATTTTGACATTGCCTCATGAAATAGATAATACAGGTCTTATGACTAAATTTTTCCAAGAAAATAAAATTGATGCCGTATTATGTGTAAATGAGATTTTTGCCATACAGTGTATGAGTGTTGTACAATATTTAGGGTTTAATGTGCCCAATGATATTTCAATAATAGGCTTTACAGATGGCATCTTGTCTAGGTACTCTTCACCTAAACTAAGTACAATTGCGCAACATGGAGAAAAAATGGGAGAGTTAGCGGCAAAACTTCTAATTAATAGAATGGAGTCGGTAGAAGTAATTGAGGAGCCGTTTAAAACGGAAATAATAGATGCTACATTAATTAAAAGAGGTTCCTCAATCAATTAATATTTTGTGAAAATGGAAAAAGTAGGATTTATTTTTGACTTGGATGGTGTTATAGTTGATACGGCCAAATATCATTATTTAGCTTGGCATAAGCTGGCTAAAGAATTAGGTTTTGAATTTACGAAGGAGCAAAACGAATTGTTTAAAGGAGTTAGTAGAAAGCGATGTTTAGAAATCCTTTTGGATATTGGAGGGATTACGGCAACACAAAAACAATTTGATACTTGGATGGTAGAGAAGAATGTAGATTACCTTGCCTACATAGAGAAAATGGATGCAAGTGAAATACTGCCAGACGTGCCTAGGGTGTTAGAATATTTAAAGAAAAAGAATGTACCTATTGCATTGGGGTCGGCGAGTAAAAATGCCAAGCCAATATTAGAGAAGGTTAATTTACTGCCTTATTTTGATAGTATTGTAGATGGTAATAGTGTAACTAAAGCAAAACCAGATCCGGAGGTATTCTTAATTGCAGCTAGTAATTTAGGTATTGCAGCAAATTCATGTGTAGTTTTCGAGGATGCGGTTGCGGGTATTCAAGCGGCGAATGCAGCGAATATGGTTAGTATAGGTATTGGAGATGATACAATACTCAACGAAGCGAATTATAATTTTAAAGATTTCACTGAAATAAGTGATGATTTTTTAGAATTACTACTTAATAAAAATCATGAAAATAAATAAGGGTACCTATCCATAGTTGCTCTATTTTTGATTTAAACTCAATTTTAATTTAATGAATCAAGATTATATAAAACCAGATAAGTGGTGCATTATTGAGGAAGGTTTTGACAGTGATAATGTTAAATCATCTGAAAGTATTTTTAGCATCGGTAATGGTGCCATGGGGCAACGTGCCAATTTTGAGGAAACATATACGGGTAAAACTTTTCAAGGTAGTTATATTGCCGGGGTTTATTATCCAGACAAAACCCGAGTAGGGTGGTGGAAAAATGGATATCCAGAATATTTTGCAAAGGTTTTGAATGCTCCTAATTGGATTGGCATTAAAGTGTTTGTGGATGGTGTAGAATTTGATTTGGCGAAAAGTAAAAAAGTTTCTGGTTTTAGAAGGGAACTAAATATGAAAGAGGGTGTTTATACACGTAGCTTTCATGCGGTGACTTCTAATAACATTGAAATTGAGGTGGTTGTCAAACGATTCTTAAGTTTAGATATAGATGAGGTTGGTGCAATATCATATACAATTAAGGTATTAAATACAGATGCTGCAATAATTTTTGAGCCTTATTTAGATAGTGGTATTACAAATGAAGATAGTAACTGGGATGATAAATTCTGGAATACAACAAACGTAAGCTCAGAGAATAATCGTGCCTTTATTGAGGCGCATACCATGAAAACAGAATTTAAGACCTGTACATTCATGCAGGCTTTAGTATCATACGAAGGCAAAGAAGTTTCAGGTGTCTCGGCTGAAAAGACAGATACTATTGTTTCGCTTAAGTTTGAGCAAAATGTAAAAGCCGACGAATCTATTACATTAACAAAATTTGGTGGGTATACGGTTGCAAGAAATCATCCTAACGATGACTTGGTGAAGGTTGCCAATATTAGATTGAGTGAAGTAAGTGAACTAGGGTTTAAAGACTTATTAAAAAAGCAAATAGCTGCGTGGGCAGCTATTTGGGAGATGAGCGATATTGTTATTAAGGGAGATATTAAAGCACAACAAGGAATACGTTTTAATATATTTCAATTAAATCAGACCTACTTAGGGACGGATTCTAGACTAAATATTGGCCCGAAAGGATTTACAGGTGAGAAGTATGGAGGTAGTACTTATTGGGATACCGAAGCTTATTGTATTCCTTTTTATATGGCAACGAAAGATGATAAGGTTGCTAGAAAACTACTAAAATATCGTTATAATCATTTAGAGAAAGCAATTGAGAATGCTAAAAAGTTAGGCTTTTCTAATGGTGCTGCATTGTACCCAATGGTGACCATGAATGGTGAAGAATGCCATAACGAATGGGAAATTACTTTTGAGGAAATTCATAGAAACGGGGCTATAGCTTTTGCTATCCATAATTATTTTAGGTACACCGGAGATTATAGCTATATACCAGAAATGGGATTAGAAGTTTTAATTGGTATTTCTAGATTTTGGCATCAACGTGTAAACTTATCAAAGGCCAAGAATAAATACGTGATGCTTGGGGTAACCGGACCAAACGAATATGAAAACAATGTCAATAATAACTGGTATACTAATTACTTGGCAAAATGGTGTATCAACTATACACTTACGCAATTAGAAAAAGTTAAAAATGGCTATCCAGATGATTATCATAGAATTGTTGGTAAAACAAAACTTACCGATAGAGAATGTGGTAAATGGAAAAAAGTAGCAACTAAAATGTACTTGCCATATTCTAAGGAGCATGGCGTGTTTTTACAACAAGATGGTTTTTTAGATAAAGATTTGGTGAAGGTTAGTGAATTGCCAAAATCAGATAGGCCTATAAATCAAAAATGGAGTTGGGATAGAATTTTAAGATCTCCTTACATTAAGCAAGCAGATGTTTTACAAGGGTTTTACTTTTTTGAGGAAGATTTCTCAACAGAAGATCTTGAAAGGCATTTCGATTTTTATGAACCATTTACAGTTCATGAGTCTTCGTTGTCGCCATGTGTACATAGTATACAGGCTGCAAAATTAGGTAGAATGGAACAGGCATATAATTTCTACTTAAGAACTTCTAGATTAGATTTGGATGACTATAATAAAGAGGTAGAAGAAGGTCTGCATATTACTTCTATGGCTGGTACTTGGATGAGTATTGTTGAAGGATTTGGAGGTATGCGTATTGTAAACGATAAACTATCCTTTAAGCCTCAAATTCCAAATCAATGGAAGACGTACTCTTTTAAAGTCAATTTTAGAAATAGAATTATTAAAGTAAAAGTAACGGCAGAGAATACTACTTTTCAGCTAATTGGTACTGAAGAAGTATCTATTCGGGTAAATGGAAAGAAAGTATCATTGTATCCAGATGAGTTGATTACGGTATAATTTGTTCAGTGTTTTAAATCATTAAAATTGAAATTGCCCCATGAATAGTAAAATTGTTATTTATCATGTGTTTACTAGACTTTTTGGAAATACAAATACCAAAAACAAACCTTGGGGCACCATTGAAGAAAATGGAGTAGGTAAGTTTGCAGATTTCTCAAAGAAGGCACTTTCAGAAATTAGAGACTTAGGTGTTACCCATATTTGGTACACGGGGATACCGCATCATGCGGTCATTAATGATTATACAGAATATGGTATATCAAACGATGATCCTACGGTAGTTAAAGGTCGGGCGGGTTCACCATATGCTGTTAAAGATTATTATAATGTTAACCCCGATTTGGCAAAAGATCCATCAAAAAGGTTAAACGAGTTCAAATTATTAATAAATCGGACTCACAAGGCAGGTCTAAAAGTTATCATTGATATTGTGCCTAATCATGTTGCTAGAAAATATGAAGGAAAGACGAATCCAAAGGGTGTTTCCGATTTTGGATTTGGAGATGATACATCGGTAGAATATCAAAAAGATAATAATTTTTATTACATTCCAAATACAGAATTTCAACATCCGGCGTGGCGAGATGGGTATACACCATTAGGTGGGGATATGCCAAATTTTGCAGATGCAAAACTAGTTGAGATTCCGGCTAAATGGACAGGTAATGGGTCTAGAAGTCCACAACCAGATATGAACGATTGGTATGAGACCGTTCGTATAAATTATGGAGTAAGACCAGATGGTGGTTTAGATTTTGATATGCTGCCTAATGATTTTGGGGAGAAAGATTATACTGAGCATTTTAATTACTGGAAGAAAAGAGTAGTTCCTAGCTCTTGGCGTAAGTTCAGAGATATAGCCCTGTATTGGTTAGAAATGGGGGTAGATGGCTTTAGATATGATATGGCCGAAATGGTTCCTGTAGAATTTTGGAGCTTTATGAATTCTTCTATTAAAATGAAAAATCCTGAAGCATTTATTATGGCAGAAGTGTATAATCCAGATTTGTATAGAACTTATATCCATAAAGGGAAAATGGATTATCTATATGATAAGGTCGATTTTTATGATGGCTTAAAACATATTATGAAAGGTTATGGTTGGTCTGATCATTTGCCAGTTGTACAGAATGGATTAAAAGACATTGAGCATAACATGCTTCATTTTTTAGAGAATCATGATGAACAACGTATTGCTAGCCCAGAATTTGTGGGGAATGCAGAAATAGGTAGACCTGCAATGGTGGTTTCGGCAACAATAAGTACTTCGCCAACTATGATTTATTTTGGTCAAGAGGTAGGCGAGCCAGCTGCAGAAAATGCAGGTTTTGGGAGTCCGTCAAGAACGTCTATATTCGATTATATAGGTGTTCCCCATCATCAAAGATGGGTTAATAATAAAAAATATGATGGGGGACAATCAACTCCTCAAGAAACTGAACTTCGAGATTTTTACAAGAGATTATTAAATTTCACCATTAGTAGTGAAGCTTTAATGGGAGCTTATAGGGAAATTCATTTTTATAATAAAGAAATCACCGAAAATTACAATCACAGGGTTTTGTCTTATGTTCGTTGGTCAGATAATCAAAAATTAATTATTATTTCCAATTTTGATGTCAACGACCATTTTTCATTTGATTTAAAATTACCTGTAGATTTAATGAATAACTGGAAATTAAAGGAAGGTACTTATGCTTTGCGCGATGCGCTTTATGGTCATTCTAATTCATTGCGAATAGAAAATGGAGAAGGTCATGTTGCAATCAGTCTAAGTCCTTTAGAATCTTTTATTTTTGAATTAAAACTTTAAAACATGCTCAAAAGAATAAACCTAGTCTTAATATGTATCACTTTAGCATCCTGTAATATGAAAGAACCTTTAGTTATTGGTCATAGAGGAGCCATGGGGCACGAAACTGAAAATACCTTAGCATCTATGCAAAAAGCAATAGATTTGGGTGTAGATATGATAGAAATAGATGTTTTTAAAGTTAAAAGTGGAGAAATTGTAGTTTTTCATGATAAAACTTTAGATCGGTTAACTAATGCTCCTGGCAATATTGAAGATTACTATATTATTGACTTGAATAAAGTAATTGTTGAAGGCGGTCATAAGATACCAATGCTGCAAGATGTATTAAACCTTATTGATAACAAGGTTGCTTTGAACATTGAGTTGAAAGGTGCTGGTACTGCAGATAAGGTTAATTTTATAATGAATTATTATATAGAAAAAAAGAATTGGTCTCCAGAGAATTTTATAATCTCAAGTTTTAATTGGGATGAGCTAAGAGAAATGCGTAAACATAATCCTAATGTAGCTATTGCCGTTTTGGCAGGAGAGAAGCCTTTAGATGCTATTCCTGTTGCTAAGGAATTAAACGCTGTTGCGATAAATCCAAGTTTTAAAACTTTAGATTTAGACATAGCAAATGAAATTCGTGATGCCGGTTTTAAAATATATACATGGACAGTGAATGAACCATCAGATATTGATGCTATGAAACGTATAGGAGTAGACGGTATTATCACCAACTTTCCTGAACGCGTAAAATAATGTACGACGTTTTAATAATTGGCGGTGGTGCAGCAGGTTTTTATGCTGCAATACATGTTGCAGAGAATAGACCTAATACCAAGATTGCAATTTTGGAGCGCGGTAAAGAGGTGCTTACTAAAGTAAAGGTCTCCGGTGGTGGGCGGTGTAATGTTACCCATGCAGAATTTAATCCGGCTGATTTAAGTAAAAACTATCCAAGAGGAGAAAAGGAACTTTTAGGTCCTTTTCATACCTATGCCAGTGGAGATACTGTTGGTTTTTTTGAGGAACGTGGTGTTGCCTTAAAAATTGAAGATGATGGTAGAATGTTTCCTGTTAGTGATTCCTCACAGACTATTATCGATTGTTTTGTTTCAGAAGCAGACAGATTAGGTATTCATGTAAAAACACATTGCTCTGTAACCGGTATTGAACAAATTGAACAGGCAGGAGAAAAGAAATGGAAGGTTGCCGTAGGTGATAGTTTTATGGTCTCTAAGAAGCTTATTCTGGCAACGGGGAGCAACCCTAAGATGTGGGGCTATATTGAGGCTCTAGGTCATAGTATTGTACCACCAGTACCATCATTATTTACTTTTAATATTAAAGATGAGCGGATTTCGACTATTCCTGGCGTTGCTACTCAGGCAGAAGTTCACGTTGTTACTAAAAAGAACTTTGGTAAAAAAATAAAACTACCCAAATCAGGTATTTCGGATTTAACCTCAGAAGGTCCTTTGTTGATTACCCATTGGGGTATGAGCGGTCCGGCTATTTTAAAGCTTTCGGCATGGGGTGCTAGAATTTTAGAGGCATATAATTACCAATTTAAAATTCAAGTGAACTGGGTCCCAGAATATCATAAAAACGGATTATTAGAATTGCTTTTAAAAGTTAAGCAGGTAGAAAAGAAGACCGTCTTAAGATCTAAAGTTTTAGATATCCCAAAACGATTATGGGTTAATTTGGTAAAGGCATCGGCTATAGATGATACAACTACTTGGCCAGAAGTTAGCAAACAACAACTGCAAACACTAGCCGAGCAATTGACTGCCGGTATTTTTCAAGTAAATGGGAAAAGTACTTTTAAAGAAGAATTTGTAACAGCAGGAGGTGTAGATCTAAAAGAAATTAATTTTAAGACTTATGAAAGTAAAATTGCACCAAGCCTTTATTTTGCAGGTGAAATTATTAATGTTGATGCGATAACAGGCGGATTCAATTTTCAAAATGCTTGGACAGGGGGTTATATTTCCGCTAAAGGAGTGGTGGAAGATTTAAATAATGATCGGGATTAATATGACAACTTACGTAGCATTTTTAAGAGGAATAAATGTTAGTGGTAAGCATAAGGTTTTAATGTCCGAACTTAGAAAGTTATGTGAAAACTTAAATCTACAACAAGTTATGACATACATTCAAAGTGGAAATATTGTTTTTAATAGTACTGTAGGTAGCACTGTAGAATTAGAAGAACTTCTTTCAAAAGCCATTTTAAATGACTTTGGTTTTAATGTGCCTGTGATTGTAAAGACCGTTTCTGGATTACAAGAAATTCTAAACCATAATCCGTTCATTACAGATGTTGAAATCTTGAGCAAGCAAATCTATTTTGTTCTGTTCAAGAATAATCCAAATATAGATGCACTAGAGAATTTTAAATCAGAATCTTTTGATAATGAAGAGTTTGTAATCGTTGATACTTGTATTTATCTTAAATGTAAATCTGGTTACGGTAAGGCAAAATTGAATAATAATCTTATTGAGCGAAAGCTGAAGGTTTTGGCAACTACCAGAAATTATAGAACGATGATCAAATTAATAGAACTGAGTTAGTTTAATTCCCAAATTTTATAGTTCAAAGCTGTAGCGAAACATAACCATAAAAAATAAGGTAATAACAGAGCAGCTGCAAATTTACTGACTATGTTAAACCATTTAATGGTTAACCCAAGAACAATTAATAATGTAGTTATTATTAAGAGCGCTAAAAGAGGTTGCTTTAGTCCAAAAAAAACAATGCTCCATAAACCATTTAAAAGAAGTTGAAAACCAAAATGGTAGAGTCCGGTTTTTACATACTTATGATGAAATCCTTTTGCCCAAACCCAACCTGCAGAAATTCCCATCATAATATATAATGTACTCCAAACAGGAGCAAAAATCCAATTTGGCGGGCTAAAGCTTGGTTTGTTCAATGTCATATACCAATCATTTACAGAGCTTTGCGTAACCACGCTGCTAAGAAACCCAATGGTAGAACATATAAGAATACCAATAAAAACGTAAGCAAGTTTTCTTTTCAATAGGTTGGTGTTTACCTCTAAAATAAGGATTTATTTCAATTGATAGCCCTAAAAACTATATTTGCACAAATTGAATATTCAATGTCAGAAAAAGATTTTATTCCAGCTCCATATACCACATTGAAAGAAGAAGGTACTGTAACCTATTCTTCTCCTAGTAATATTGCTTTGGTAAAGTATTGGGGGAAAAGAGAGAATCAAATTCCTGCAAATCCATCTATTAGTTTTACGTTGGCTGCATGTGTAACAAAAACTAATGTACACTATAAAAAGAAGGTACAGAATAGAGATGAATTTTCGTTTGACCTGTTTTTTGAAGGAGAGGCTAAAGAAGAATTCAAACCAAAAATAAATACGTTCTTAAAAAGAATAGTAGCGTATCTGCCATTTTTGAAAGACTATCACTTTGTAATAAATACATCAAATTCTTTTCCACATAGTAGTGGTATAGCATCGTCTGCGAGCGGTATGTCTGCTTTGGCATTGTGCTTTATGGAAATGGAAAAAGCATTCTTGGATAATATTACTGAAGATGATTTCAATAGAAAAGTATCATTCTTATCTCGTTTAGGTTCTGGTAGTGCATGCCGTAGTATTGAAGGGCCTTTGGTACAATGGGGAGAAACAGCTTCAATTAATGGGAGCTCAAACTTATTCGGAATCAAGTACCCATACAGTGTGCATGAAGTATTCAAAAATTTTCATGATACCATTTTATTAGTTGACAAAGGAGAGAAGCAAGTGAGTAGCACGGTAGGTCATGAACTTATGCATGGACATCCATTTGCGACTCAAAGGTTTGATCAGGCGCATTCAAATTTAGAAAAGCTTGGTAAGGTTTTGGCAGACGGAAATTTAGTTGATTTTATAAGTATAGTTGAGAGCGAAGCGCTAACACTACATGCCATGATGATGACTAGTAATCCTTATTTCATATTAATGAAGCCGAATACGCTCTCTATTATAAATGAAATTTGGAGATTTAGAGAGGAATCTAATACTCACGTTTGTTTCACTTTAGATGCAGGTGCCAATGTACATGTGCTATATCCGGAAAATGAAAAAGATATCGTTTTTCCATTTATTAAAGAGAAGTTAGTTCCTTTTTGCCAAAATGGACAGTATATTTGTGATCGAATTGGTCTGGGAGCTAAGAAGTTGTAGTTGTTTGATGTACTATTTTTTTATAAAAAACGTTGGTAAATGAATGATTCATCTATTTTGTTTAACCATTTGCGGAAAAACGTTCAACTTTATATGAATCTTTGATTATATTTATACATAAGTTTTAATATTTGCTTAGTTTTTAAAAATGAAAGGACCTCTTTTTTATTCAAAAATTCTTCTCTTCGGGGAGTATGGTATCATTAAAGATTCCAAAGGGTTATCAATACCTTATAACTTTTATAAAGGTGCTTTGAAATCTGATGCCAGTGTATCTAAAGAGGCAACAAAATCTAACAAAAGTTTAGAATCATTTGCTCATTATTTAAAGAACCTTACAATAGAGGAGCCAAATTTGGTTTCTTTTGATTTAGATCTTTTAAATACGGATATTGCTGAGGGTATGTACTTTGAAAGTTCTATACCACAGGGGTATGGAGTAGGTAGTAGTGGTGCTCTTGTAGCAGCTATTTATGATAAATATGCTCAAAATAAAATAACGGTTTTAGAGAATTTAACCAGAGAAAAATTATTAAAGCTTAAAACGATATTCGGTAAAATGGAGTCGTTCTTTCATGGTAAATCTTCTGGTCTTGATCCATTAAACAGTTATTTAAGTCTTCCTATTTTAATAAATTCTAAAGATAATATTGAGTCTACCAGCATCCCTTCTCAGAATGCAGAAGGTAAAGGAGCAGTATTTTTATTAGATAGTGGCATTATTGGTGAAACAGCACCAATGGTTCAGATTTTCATGGAACAAATGAAAAACGATGGGTTTAGAAAAATGCTAAAAAATCAGTTTATAAAGCATACAGATGCTTGTGTAGAAGATTTTGTAAACGGCAATATTCAATCATTGTTCGGTAATTTAAAACAATTGTCACATGTTGTTTTAGATAATTTTAAACCTATGATACCAGCAAAGTTTCATGACCTTTGGAAAAATGGGATAGAGACTAATGATTACTATTTAAAACTATGTGGCTCAGGTGGCGGTGGTTATATTCTAGGTTTTACAGAAGATTTAGAAAAAGCCAAAACTGCATTAAAAGACTATAAACTGGAAGTAGTTTATAATTTTTAGGTAATTTCCAAAATGTTTAATAGAAAAAATAAGCTCTTACTTTTAAAAGTACTGAGTCTGTTTTCAGTAGTTAGAGGGTATAACATTCTTGTTATAGCTTTAGCTCAATATTTGGCATCCATTTATATTTTGGCCCCAGAATTGCCAGTGCGTAAAGTGGTGTTCGATATTAATCTTTTTGTAATTGTATTGGCATCTGCCATGGTAATTGCAGGAGGTTATATTATAAATAATTTCTACGACGCAGAAAAAGACCTTATTAATAAACCACGTAAAAGTATGTTGGATCGTTTGGTGAGCCAACGATTTAAGTTAACAACGTATTTTGTGTTGAATTTCATGGCGGTTATAGCAGCTAGCTATGTTTCTTTTAGGGCCGTTTTCTTTTTCTCATCTTATATTTTCGGTATTTGGATTTATTCACATAAGTTGAAAAGAATTCCGTTTCTAGGGAATTTCATTTCAGCCACCTTGGCAATTACGCCCTTCTTTGTAGTGTTTGTGTATTACAAGAATTTGCAGCCAGTCATATTTGTACATGCTATATTTCTCTTTTTATTGATTCTTGCACGGGAAATGATTAAAGATTTGGAGAATATTTCTGGAGATTTAGCTCAGAATTATAAAACTATCCCCATTATATACGGAGCACGAATATCTAAATTGCTAATTATTTTTTTAATGTTATTGACCCTTATTCCATCGTTACTTCTAATTTTTAAGTTTGATGTGGGGTTTATGAACTTCTATTTTGTGCTTTGTGTCTTACTAATGATGTTGTTTATTTTTCTACTTTTTAAAGCTCAAGCACGAAAAGACTATGTTTGGCTGCATAATATTCTTAAACTTATTATTGTAATGGGTGTCTTCAGCATTCTTTTAATAGATGTACACCTTGTTTTAAACAGAATACTATAGTTGTTCGTAATATGTTACATATAACTATTTGAACGGCAATGCAATTTCCTACCTTTGTACAAAATTAGTACAGTTATGAGTAGGGATGATTCTAATAGGGGAAAGAATGCTTCAGGCAGACAAGGAGGTAATTTCAAAAAGAAGAGCTATGCTCGAGGTAATGCGCCCATTAAGAAGAATGTGACGCCGAGTAAGCCAATGGATCCAAATTCAATTAGACTTAATAAATATGTAGCTAATTCTGGAGTATGCTCTAGAAGAGATGCGGATATTTATATTTCTGCTGGTAATGTAACTGTTAATGGGAAGCCTATCACAGAAATGGGATATAAGGTTAAGTTGAGCGATGAGGTAAAATTCGACGGTCAATTATTAAATCCTGTTAAGAAAGAATACGTTTTGCTTAACAAGCCAAAAGATTTTGTTACAACTATACGTGATGAAAAAGGGAAAAGACACGTTTCTGGATTGATATCTAGTGCTTCTAAATCTAAATTGCTGCCGGTAGATAAATTGGAGAAAGAACATACAGGTCTACTTTTATTTACCAATGATGGTAGCATGACAAAGGTTCTAAAGAGTCCTATAAATGGTATGCGTAAGATTTATCATTTGGTATTGGAGCAAGAATTAAGAAGTGCCGATTTAAAGAAAATTCAAGAAGGAGTCATAGTTGACGAAAAAGTAGTAAGAGTACAGGATGTTAGTTTTATTGCCGATGCTCCTAAACGAGAAGTGGGTATAGAAATATTTAGTTCTAGAAATAAAATTGTAGAGCGTTTGTTTGAAACCTTAGGTTATAAGGTTCAAAGGCTTGATAGAGTTGTTTATGGTGGTCTTACTAAAAAAGATTTACCAAGAGGACACTGGAGGTATTTAACAGATCAAGAGGTTATAAACCTTAAGATGATTAAATAGTATTTTCCAATAACTTGTATAAGGTTTTAATTACTGTTAAAACCTTCACTAAATCGATAAGTTGCAATAATGCCATGTGTATTTCTTAAGGGGAATCGTTCATGGCTAAATTGTAACTATATATTATCCTAATATATTTGAAAAGGTGGCCGCCTGCCAATAAATTTATAGAGGGATTGGTTCTGTAACCAATTTCCAATTTAAATTTGTCAGAAAAAAAGATAACCTAAATATCCATAATAAGGAATATTGATTTCTACATTATCATCCTAATCAAGCATGTCTCCGATGAAGTTAGGCGTAGAAACACCAACATAAATATTTTTAGAATTCACCAAATATGGGTTTTTATTATTTTATAAAATCTACTTTTTCTAATCAACTACATAGAAGTCAATATTTTAAAAGGTTAAAAACCTTTTAAGAGGTAGTATTTAATCTTATCGGATTACAGTCAATATGCTACTTGTCTTATTTTTAAACTTAGTTTAAATACTGCTATAGATGTCTCAAGAAAAGGAAGTGAATCATATGAAATTTGGAATTCAACATCTACCCAAATTATTGGTTAACACCTATAATTCTTGGATGGAAAAAGAGCCTTTTCAAATAAGTGCGGTTATAGCTTATTATGCAATTTTATCACTGCCAGGTCTCCTTATTTTAATATTAGAATTAGTTGGTGGTATTTGGGGCAAAGAAATAGTACGTGGAGAATTATTTGCTGAAATTTCATCCGCTATGGGACCGGAAACTGCGCAATCTATACAAGAAATGATTGCGGATAGAGGTAGTGAGAATACATCTATCATAGCTACGGTATTAGGTGTAGGAGTATTAATATATGGAGCTACGGGAGTATTTTACCAATTACAAAATGCGTTGAATGATATTTGGAAATCGAAACCAAAATATACTAATGAAATATTATCTACACTTTTTATGCGATTAAAAGGATTCGGGTTTATTCTTATTTTCGGATTTCTGTTACTAATCAGTTTTGTGCTTACGTCTTTTTTATCGGCGTTTTCAGATCAATTATCTAGGCTTCTGCCAGAGGGAATGTTGGAATTGGGTTTTGTGTTGGATATTATTATTTCTTTGACCTTTATCTACCTACTATTCGGTGCAATGTTCAAATACTTGCCTAGTACCCATGTGCGCTGGAAAGCGGTTAAGGTTGGTGCAGCACTTACAGCTTTCTTGTTTTTAGTAGGTAAATACGCGCTAGCTTTTTACTTTGGTAAGGCAGAACCAGGCTCTACTTATGGTGCGGCAGGTAGTATAATCTTGGTAATGCTATGGGTGTCCTATTCTAGTTTAATAGTCACTTTTGGAGCACAGTTTACCAAGATATATTCAGATAAGTATGTAAAGGTGAATTAAACCTTTTTCATCTTATCATGAATTTCTTTCAAGCATAAATTACCTAAACTACCTTCATGAGTATGATGAATATCTCTTTTTGGAATAAATGTACCATCATTTATTTCTTGCCCCATTTTCTTGTAAGCATCTCTAAAAGGCATTCCATTCTGTACCAATTCATTTAGGGTATCTACACTAAATAAGTAGTCATACTTAGGGTCGTCTAGAATGTTTTTATTTACTCTAATTTCTTTTAGACTAAAGGTCAAAATCTCCAAACAAGCTTTCATGTCTTGAATAGCCGGAACAATGATTTCTTTCACCAATTGTAAATCTCTATGATAACCACTTGGTAGGTTATTTATGATTAAAGTTAATTGGTTGGGTATAGATTGTAGCTTATTACACTTACCGCGAACCAACTCAAAAACGTCTGGATTTTTCTTATGTGGCATAATGCTAGAACCTGTAGTCAATTCATCCGGGAATGAGATGAAATCAAAATTCTGACTCATGTACAAGCAAATGTCCATTGCCATTTTCGATAGGGTAGCAGCAATGTTTGCAATACCGAAAGCGGTTGCCTTTTCAGCTTTCCCTCTACTCATTTGAGCAGCAACTACGTTATATTTTAAAGTGCTAAAACCCATTTCTTTGGTGGTGAATCTACGGTCGATAGCAAATGAACTACCGTACCCGGCAGCACTACCTAAAGGGTTCTGATCGACAACTTTATATGCAGCTTCAATAAAATAAAGATCGTCTATTAAACTTTCCGCATAGGCAGAAAACCAAAGTCCGAAAGAAGACGGCATAGCAATTTGTAAGTGCGTATAGCCCGGTAGCATTACATCTTTATGTTCCTGCGCTTTTACCAGAAGAAGGTTAAAAAGCGATTTGGTCATTGATTTTATTTCTTCTAGTTCATCTTTTAAATAAAGATGCATAGCCACTAAAACTTGATCGTTTCTTGACCTCGCTGTATGTATTTTTTTGCCTGTATCACCTAAACTAAGCGTAAGCATGTATTCAATTTTTGAATGCATGTCCTCAAAAGATTTCTCTATAGAGAATGTACCTTTTTCTATTCGTGCCGCAATATGATCTAGTTCATTTACAAGCTCTTTGGTTTCTTTGGGAGTAATTAAACCAATTTCACCTAGCATTTTAGCGTGTGCTTTAGATGCAATTACATCATACTTCGCTAAATGCAAATCAAGTTTTCTATCATTTCCTACAGTAAAATGGTCAATCTTCTTATCGGTGCTAAATCCTTTATCCCAGAGTTTCATAAGTCAAGTTCAAGTTCAAGAACAAATATCAATTTTGTTTTATAAAATATGATACCAGCTCTTTATAATTTTTTAATTGCTAGCTGTAAGCTTAGTGCAAAAATCCTTTTAATATTTTAATATACAAATCTATACCTTCTTCAATTTCATCAACATAAATAAATTCATTAGCAGAATGGGAACGTGTACTATCTCCTGGTCCTAATTTTAATGATTGACAACTTAACGCTGCTTGATCCGAAAGAGTAGGAGATCCATAAGTTGTTCTGCCTAGCGCAACACCAGACTGCACTAACGGATGGTCTTTATTTATTTTCGATGAATTTAGACGTAAAGATCGTTCCTTTAATTCGCATGGAGCATCCTTCTTCAGCAAATCTGCAATTTCTTTGTTACTATAGGCATCGTTTACCCTTACATCAACTACCAAGTCAACATGTGCAGGTACCACGTTGTGCTGTGTTCCTGCATTTATTTGGGTAACGGTCATTTTTACATCACCTAAAGCTTCAGAGCTTTTCTCGAATTTATAATTTTTAAACCATTCTAATACTTTAATGGATTTATAAATGGAATTGTTATCATTTGGGTGGGCTGCATGTGATGGTGTACCTTTTATTACGGCATCAAAAACCACAAGCCCTTTTTCGGCTATGGCAAGTTGCATTAGGGTGGGTTCGCCAACAATTGCAACATCAATATGTGGTAGTTTTGGTAGTAATCCACGTAGGCTATTTTCTCCAGCATTCTCTTCTTCTGCAGAAGCTACCATTAAAATATTATGGTTAAGGTCTTCAGAATTATAATAAGTAACAAAAGTTGCCAATAAGGAAACTAGAGGTCCGCCAGCATCATTGCTGCCTAACCCGAATAATTTACCATCTTCAATATGTGGTAGAAATGGGTCTTTGGTATATGCAGTATTTGGCTTTACGGTATCGTGATGAGAATTTAAAAGTAGTGTAGGTTTTGATTCGTCCCAATATTTGTTCTTGGCGATGATATTGTTGAGGTCCCTTTCAGTTGGGATATTGTATTTTCCCAACCAAGCCTGTACAGCATCTGCGGTTTGATCTTCCTCTTTAGAAAAAGATTCTATTGAAATCAATTCCTTCAATAATTCTATAGCGCTTTCTGTAAGTTCTGTTTGGTTCATCTTATAATTTTAAAGTGGTGAACAGTTCTGTGTTTTTATCTAGCATACTAACATCGCCTAAGCAAACCTTTTCAACCTTGTTATTTAATGCATGAAAGCAGTTATGAAGCTTAGGAAGCATGCCGTCAGCTATAACACCTTTAGATAAAAGTTCTTTGTATTTGGTTGTATCAATATTTTTAACCACGCTATTATCATCGGAAATTTCCAATAAAACACCTTTTTTTTCAAAGCAATAATAAAGCGTAGTTTCAAAAATCGATGCCATACCAATTGCAATTTCAGAGGCAATAGTGTCAGCGTTGGTATTTAGTAATTGTCCAGCGCCATCATGAGAAAGAGCACAGAAAATAGGAGTAAGGTTTATAGATAGTAGGTTCTTTATTAATTCAGAATTAACACCGTCAATATCTCCAACAAAGCCGTAGTCAATTTGTTTTACAGGACGTTTATGAGCTTGTATACTGTTGCCATCTGCGCCACTTAAACCAATGGCATTGACTTTTTTAGATTGTAATTGAGCTACGATTTTCTTGTTGGCTAAACCCCCATATACCATGGTGATAATATCTACGGTTTCGGCATCGGTAATACGCCTGCCATCAATCATTTTAGATTCAATACCCATTTTGGTTGCTAATTGAGTGGCTAATTTTCCACCGCCATGTACTAATATTTTAAGTCCATCTAGTTTAGAAAATGCAGTCAGAAAGTTATCTAATGCTTTTTCATCTTCTATGACATTTCCTCCAATTTTTACTACGGATAGTTTTTCTTTCATGTTAAGCATTTAAAATTCCGCCATCTATCGTCATTGCCGTTCCAGTAATCCATGAAGCATCTTCTGATACTAGAAATAAAGCAAGATTGGCAATGTCTTTTGGTTTGCCCAGTCGTTTTAATAATGTTTTGTTCGCTGCGTTTTCTACAGCTTTGTTCGGGTTGTCAAAAGCTTTTGCCGAATCCCAAAGTAGCGGAGTATCTACTGGGCCTGGGCATATTGCATTGACCCTAATTTCAGGTGCATACTCTACGGCCAATTGGCGCATTAGTGCTAATGCTCCAGCTTTAGAAGCACAATAGGCAGGGTGGTTAGGAAAACTTTTGTAAGCGGCTATAGAGGCATTTATTAAAATAGAAGACCCTTCGTTTTTTTGGAGTTCAGGGATTGCATATTTTGATAAATAGAAAATGGAAGACAAATTGGTGTCCATTGTATTCTTCCATAATTCATCTGGTAAATCTGTTACACTACCTATGCCAAGTATGCCTGCATTCATGGAAACAATGTCCAGTTTTTCAAAATGATGAATGGCAGCTTTGACCAATTGTTCGTTGTATTCAGAAATTCTAATATCGCCAGCTACAAAAACAGCATTTTCACCTAGTTCAGCAGATAAAGCATTACCTCGAGTTTCATCACGACCAGATAAAATTACTTTGGCGCCATTTGCAACAAATGAAGTAGCTATGGCTTTACCCATTCCGCTAGTTGCTCCTGTAATAATTGCTACTTTGTTCTCAAGTTTTTGCACTATTTTTTATTTTAAATCTTCTAGTATTTTCTTTAAAACTAATTGAGCGGCATACGTTCTATTATTAGCCTGCTCTATGACCAGTGATTGTTTGCTGTCCAAAACTTCATCGGCAACCACTACATTTCTTCGAACAGGTAGGCAGTGCATGAATTTAGCTTTGCCCAATTTTTTTAAGGTCATTTGCCAATTAGTGTCCTGTGATTTTATCTGTCCATAATCGGTATAGCTGCTCCAGTTTTTTACATAAACAAAATCAGCATTTTCCAAAGCTTTCTCTTGGTCATATTCTATTTTACAATCTTTAGTGATGTTTGGATCGAGATCATATCCTTCGGGATGCGTAATTACAAATTCAGCATTTTGTTTCTGCATCATTTGCACAAAAGAATTGGCAACCGCATGTGGTAATGCTCTTGGGTGTGGTGCCCATGATAAGACGATTTTCGGATTGTTCTTGAAATTATGTTCCTCTAGTGTAATAGCATCGGTAAGTGCCTGTAATGGGTGACCAACAGAACTTTCCATATTTACGATGGGTACAGTAGCATATGTTTTAAATCCATTAAGAACTTCTTCTGCTTCATCTAGTTCTTTATCTACCAAACCGGCAAAAGCACGAATTGCAATTATATCGCAATATTGAGAAATAACCTGAGCTGCTTCTTTTATATGCTCAGATGTGCCTTGGTCCATAATAGTGCCATCAGCATATTCCAAAGCCCAACCTTCGCTTCCAAAATTCATGACAATTACTTCCATGCCTAGATTCATTGCCGCTTTCTGAGTGCTTAAACGGGTACGAAGAGAGTTATTGAAAAACAAAAGTCCTATAGTTTTATCATTACCAAGAGATTTATGTTTTTTAGGCTGATTTTTAAGAGATATTGCTTCTTTTACCCAAGTGGATAAAGAGTCGATATCGTTTATTGAAAGGTAATTCATGATGTTTTTATTTTCGTAAATGTGCTTTTGTTATCAATGGCGTCCGTTATAAAATTATCATTTAAACCATTGGTAATCCAGGTTTCAATACCTGCGGTTTGGGCAATGGTTGCCGCATCTATTTTAGATTGCATACCGCCTGTGCCATGAGTAGATTTAGATTCCCCAATTTCTTTTAATAGTTCGCTCAAATCAGAAACTAGTTCAATTGTTTTTGGAGTGGTCGATGCTAAAGAGGCTTTGGTGTAGATGCCATTTGTATTTGTGGCAATAATCAATATATCTGCAGATAAAAGCGATGCTGTTAAACCAGCTAATTTGTCATTATCCCCAAACTTGATTTCATCGGTCGCAACGGTATCATTTTCATTGATAATAGGTATGAAGTTATTAGCAACCAAGACGTTGATTGTGTTTTTAATATTCAGCCTAGACTGTTCTTTTTCGAAATCTGAATAAGACAACAAACATTGGGATGTAAAAAGCCCAAGCTCCCTAAAATTCTCTTGAAAAATACGCATAAGGTGTGGCTGTCCAATGGATGCTAGCGCCTGTTTAACATTAATTTCCTCGCCATTATGTTCCAATTTCACGAATTGTTTTGCTGCTGCAATAGCCCCAGAACTAACAATGATGAATTCATATTTATCTTTCAAAGCAGCTATTTGTCTGCCTATATCCTCAATTTTACCACGGGATATATGATCAGTGTCTTTCGTTAAGGTATTGGAGCCTAATTTTAATAAAATTCTCTTTTTCAACATTCTCTTTTAGATTTTGCTAGACTGTAAATGTCTAGCTTCTAACTTGACCATTTCCTTTTACGTACCATTTATTGGTAACTAAGTGCTGTAAACCAATTGGTCCGCGTTGGTGTAATTTATCTGTGCTAATTGCTAGTTCACCACCAAGTCCAAATTGACCGCCATCTGTAAAACGGGTAGATGCGTTATGGTAAACCGTAGCACTATCAACAGATTGCATAAATACATCTGCCTCTTCTTCGTCTTTGGTAATAATTACAGCAGAATGTCCGCCGCCATAGGTGTTAATATGCGTTATGGCCTCTTCCACATTGGGCACTTGGCCTAAAACAATTTTGTAATCTAAAAACTCCTCATACCAAACAGACTCATCTTCCATTTGCGAGGTGCCATCTAACCCTGATAATTTAGCATCGGTTAAAATTGCTACATTATGTTTTTTAAGTGTCTGAACCAAGTGATTTAAAAATTCCATTTTACGGGGTAAATCTCTAGAGATAATCACCTTGTCAACCGCATTGCAAGCAGATATTTTAGTGGTCTTTGCATTGATGATGATATCTAATGCCATTTGTAAGTCAGCCTCATGAGATACATACACAAAGTTATTACCACGACCACTAACGATTACTGGACATTGCGCATGTTTCTTTACAAATGCAATTAGTTTTTCACCACCACGAGGAACTATTAAATCTAATTTTTGAGTTGGTTTTTCAAGAAACTGCTGCGTTTCTTCTCGTGAATAGTTGAGATATGTAATCCAATCTTCAGAACAATCGCATGACTCTAAAGCTTTATGCCACAAATTGACTAAAACTAAGTTAGAGTTTACCGATTCTTTTCCTCCTTTTAATAAAATCTTATTGCCAGATTTAAAAGCAATACCTGCCGCTTCGATAGTGACATCTGGTCTAGATTCATAGATAATCATAATAGTACCGAATGGGGCCGTTTTATTACTAATTTCTAAACCGTTGTCATGAGTAAATTGAAATCGTTCTACATGCAAAGGATCGGCTAGTGCAGCTAATTTTTTTAAGGAAGAAACCATTTCTCTAACCTTATTTTTATCCACCTTTAAGCGGTCGATCATTGCAATATCAGCAGATTCGAAAGAATTTAAATCTTTTTCATTGGCAGACACTAAAATTGATTCTTCTTGCTGTACCAATTCAGCCATACGTTTTAATACGGCATTTCTTTTTGCTAAGCTGAGCGTTTTTATCATGATAAAGCAGTCTTAAGAGCTGTGAAAAATACGTCTAAATCTTGTTTGGTAATATTCAATGCCGGTAGTACCCTAAGTACCGTTTTATCTTTTGCGCCACCGGTAAAAAGGTGGTGCTCGTGAATTAATTTTTTGCGTAGATCAGCTACTTGAAAATCAAATTCTAATCCTAGCATTAAACCTTTTCCTTTTACTCGTTTTACTTGCGGAATTTCTTTTGCCTTTTCATTGAAATAAACTCCCAGTTCTTCGGCATTGGTAATTAAGTTTTCATTTTCAATGACCTCTAAAACTGCCAATGTAGCTACACAAGCTAAATGATTACCACCAAAAGTGGTCCCTAGCATTCCATATTTTGCCTTAATACTTTCGTGGATAAGTACACCGCCAACAGGGAAACCATTCCCCATACCTTTAGCGATACTAATGATATCTGGCTGTATGTTATGATGCTGAAATCCAAAGAATTTACCACTTCTGCCAAAGCCAGATTGTACTTCATCAGCAATTAATAAAGCATCATTTTCTTTACATAGGGCTGCTACTTTCTGTAAAAATTCTGTGGTAGGTTCATCTAGTCCACCTACACCTTGTATAGTTTCTATGATTACGGCACAGACATTCTTAGAAATTTCTCCTTCAAAATTTTTAATGTCATTCAAGTCAAGAAAAACCACTTCATGCTGTTGATTGATTTCTGCGTTGATAGACGGATTGTCAGTTGCGGCAACTGCGGCAGAAGTACGCCCATGAAAGCCATTATTAAATGCAATAATTTTTGATTTTCCTGTTACGAACGATGCCATTTTTAAGGCATTTTCGTTTGCTTCGGCACCAGAGTTACACATAAAGAGATTGTAATCTTCACAATTAGAAGCTACACCAAGCTTTTCTGCTAATTCCTGTTGTAACGGGTTTTGAACAGCGTTACTGTAAAACCCTATTTTATCTAATTGGTCTTTTAAACGTTTCACATAATGTGGGTGTGTATGACCAATGGATATTACGGCATGCCCGCCGTAAAAATCTAAATAATCTTGACCTTTATCGTCGGTCACTACAATTCCTTTAGCGGAAACAGGGGTAACATTATATAATGGGTAAACGTCGAATAATTTCATAATTCAAAAGATTCAAGTTCAAAAAAGAACTCATTTAACAGCTTGTTTTACTTGGTTTTAAATTCGGTAATCTTATCATAAGAAGCAATAATGCCACGTATTAAAGATGAGCTTAAACCTTGGTGTTCCATTTCGTTTAATCCGGTTATGGTACAGCCCATTGGTGTAGTAACACGGTCTATTTCCTCTTCGGGGTGGTTGCCCGATTCTATAAGTAAACTTGCGGCTCCATTACAGGTATGCATAGCTAGTTCTTGGGCCTCTTTTGCATCAAACCCTAATTGTATGGCGCCTTGGGTAGTTGCACGTATTAAGCGCATCCAGAAAGCAATGCCACTGGCACAAATAACCGTTGCGGCTTGCATTTGGTTTTCAGGTATTTCCATAGAATGACCCATTCTGTTGAAGATAGCCTTTGTTAAATCGATACGTTTTTTACCTTTTTCATTACTGCAGATACAGGTCATAGATTTACCAACAGAAATAGCCGTATTTGGCATGCTTCTAACTATGTAATTATCTTTGCCGATAACAGCCTCTATTTTTTCGATTCCGAAACCCGTTATCGTTGAAATTATCACATGATTTTCATTCAGTAGATCTTTAACACTTTCTAATATTTCAGCAAAATGAACAGGTTGCACGGCAAATATTAAAATATCTGAATTTTGCACAGCCAAACGGTTATCGTTCGTAACGGTAACCTTGTCAAATTTTTCAAAATCAGCAATAGACTTGGTATCTCTTTTAGTAAGGTACATGCTAGTGGCACCATTACTTTTTAAAATTCCGTTTGCAATGGAAAGTCCTAAATTACCGGCACCTATAATGGCTATTTTCATGTTGTTATTAGTGTTTGTAAAAATTACTGAATGTAGCCGAAGTTAAAAGACCCCTGCCTTTAAATTCAGTCCTAAATTTTCTTCTAGTCCCAAAATCAAATTCATGTTTTGTACTGCTTGTCCCGATGCACCTTTTAATAAGTTATCAATTGCCGAGGTAACCAGTAATAAATCATCGTGTTTATGTAAGTGCACATGACACTGATTGGTATTCACCACTTGTTTTAAGTTGATGGGTTCATCAGAAATTTGAGTAAAAACGGCATCTTTGTAAAAATCTTGATACAGTGCGTTTGCTTCTGATAAATCCCCGTCGAATTTGGTATACGAAGTAGCTAAAATTCCACGAGTGAAATTTCCTCTGTTGGGCATGAAAAATAAGTTTCCAGTATTCTCTTGAAGCGAATGTAAACTTTCGTTGATTTCTCCCAAATGCTGATGCGTAAAAGGTTTGTACCAACTTACATTATTATTTCGCCATGAAAAGTGAGAAGTGGCTGACGGACTAACACCTGCGCCTGTACTACCAGTTACAGCATTTATGTGCACTTCATTTTCTAAGAAATTTGCTTTTGCTAATGGAAGCAGGGCTAGTTGAATAGCAGTGGCAAAACAACCAGGGTTTGCGATATTTTTTGCGTTCTCTATGTCACTTTTGTTCAATTCTGGTAATCCGTATACAAACTGTTTGCCATTAAAATTAGCATCGGCAAGTAATCTGAAATCGTTACTTAAATCAATAATAATGGTATCCGTAGAAAAGCTATGCTCCTTTAAGAAAGCCGTAGAATTACCATGACCCAGGCAAAGAAAAACAACATTGACATTCAAGTTTACATTTCCTGTAAATTCAAGATCTGTTGTTCCTAAAAGGTCTGGGTGTGTCGTAGTAACCTTTTTTCCTGCTCTGGTGGTGCTGTAAACAAAATCTATTTCTACTGCGGGGTGATTCAATAGAATTCGAATAAGTTCGCCACCCGTATAACCAGATCCACCAATAATTCCTGTTTTAATCATCAGATGAATTTACGTGGTTATATATTTTACCTGAATTGGAAAGAATTTTTATAAAGCCTTTAGCATCATCTGCAGACCAGCCTTTATTTACTTCTCCATATTTACCGAAAGCATCTGTCATTAAATCATGTTTAGATGAAATACCGTGCAGCCTAAACTGAAAAGGATATAAGCCAACATATACATCACCAGAAACAGTTTTTTGAGTGTCGGTCAAAAAGGTTTCTATATTTCTCATTACCGCATCTAGGTAACTACCTTCATGTAACAACATGCCGTAGAAATTACCTTGTTGTTCTTTTTGGTATTGTTGCCATTTGGTAAGCGTATGCTTTTCTAATAGGTGGTGTGCTTTTATGATGATTAATGAAGCAGGAGCTTCAAAGCCAACTCTTCCTTTAGTACCTATAATAGTGTCACCAACATGGATATCTCTGCCAATAGCATATTTAGAAGCAAGGGCTTCAACTTTTTCAATGTTATTTACTGGCGTATCTTTTTCTCCATTAACAGCTACCAACTCTCCTTTTTCAAAAGTTAAGGTGATATCTGTCGGATTTTTTTCTTGTAACTGGCTTGGGTAAGCACTATCTGGCAAGGCTTTATCTGAAGTCAGAGTTTCTTCGCCACCTACAGATGTTCCCCATAGACCTCTATTGATAGAGTATTTTGCCTTTTCCCAAGGGTAATCTACTCCGTTTTCTTTTAGGTAAGCAATCTCTTCTTCCCTAGCCAATTTGTTGTCTCTTATAGGGGTAATGATTTCAATTTCAGGTGCTATAATTTGGAAAATCATATCGAAACGTACTTGGTCATTTCCTGCGCCTGTACTACCATGGGCGATATATTTAGCACCAACTTTTTTGGCGTGGTTTACAATTTCAATAGCCTGTACTATTCTTTCTGCACTAACAGAAAGAGGGTATGTATTGTTTTTTAGAACGTTTCCGAAAATAAGATACTTAACTACCTTGTCATAAAACGTTTGTACGGCATCAATAGAGGTATAAGAAGTAGCACCCAACTGAATCGCCTTTTCTTCAATTTCCTTTATTTCATCTGATGAAAAACCACCAGTATTTACACTTACTGCATGAACTTCAAAGCCTTTGTCTTTTGATAAATGTTTTGCGCAATAAGATGTATCTAATCCGCCACTGTATGCTAGTACTAATTTTTTCATTTTAATATTTTCAATCCCAATGTAACCGGGTAATTATATGATTCAATTTGAATAGAGAATAGATTTTATTTGAGAACAACTATGTTTTAAAATTGAAGCCCGTTCTTATCTCTTTTCAGAATTATGATTTACTTTTTTCGACTTTCTTTTTAAGGAACAGACTTTCTTTAATGCTTTTTAATCTGGTAAAAGCTTTACTATTCATTTGCTTTACTTCCTCAGTTTTTTTCTTAACATTACCATCATAGAGCATACCGGTACATAAGCACATTTTCTGTTCTGTTCTGGTAAGGATATCGAAATTTTTACAGGTTTGGCAGCCTTTCCAAAATTCGGGATCATCTGTAAGCTCAGAGAAGGTAACAGGTTTGTAGCCAAGCTCGTAGTTAATTTTCATAACGGCTAAACCAGTGGTAATTCCAAATATTTTGGCATCAGGAAATTTTTCTCTGCTGAGCTCGAAAATTCTAGCTTTTATGCTTTTTGCAAGTCCTTGGCCCCTATAATCAGGGTGTACTATAAGTCCAGAATTGGCAACAAATTTCTCATGTCCCCAAACCTCGATGTAGCAAAAACCTGCAAATTTCTCTCCGTCCAAAGCTAAAATAGCATTGCCGTTAGAAAGTTTTCTCTGGATGTATTCTGGTGTACGTTTCGCAATACCTGTTCCGCGAACTTTAGCCGAATCTGCTATGGTGTCGCAGATATCCTGAGCGTATTTAAAATGTGATTCGTTAGCAACAATTAAGTTCATTGCCAGTTAGATTTAAAAGTGTAAAAAAAGTTTTGATTTTCTGTGCGGAAATGGACTCACCTAATTCCATAAATATATCTTACCCTTACGGGCGGCGACGGCGAGATGTGAACGGACGCGCAAGAGCAACTGGGCTCACGGTACTATTTAAAAAGTAGATTTTTTCGTTCATTACAGGGTAAATGTACAAATTATATTTATTTGACAACCCGCATGAGAAAATTTTTACAAAAACCTCACTTTTTGTTATGATGTGTAACAATTTCATAAACTAAGAAGCCGTACACTGAAGTATATTCAATGGCGAGTAACCATAAGTTTTCATTGAAATCTGTTTGAGAATACGCGAAATAACTCAAAACAATGGCTGCAGACCATATGATTGCGTATCTGTATGTGGTAAAAATAGAAAGCAATACTAGAAAAATAGGATACCAAGGGTGTACTGTAGTAGAAATGAAATAATAAATGGTCATTACCCACATCATAGACCAAAGCACTCTGTTTAAATCATATTTTTTAGGTAAGAATGTAAACAATGCTACTGCAGCAATTGTAAGTATGGGAGTAATTTTACCATACTCTTTTATAAACTCCCATGGTTTGGCATCAAAATGTATAGCTATTTTTTTAGCAATATTGTAAATGCTAGAATTGAATTCAAAATTAGAAAACCACAAGCTGATCGTTTTTGTATAGTTGTCTATAAACTCGGGTGTATTAAAAGGTAGAAACAAAACAACAGAGGTTATTCCAATAATACTATAGAAAACGATACTCTTTTTCCATCCTAAATATTTAAAAAATAACGGTAGAAATAACAAGGGAACTAGTTTTACCGAAATGGAACATGCCATAACAACGGCTGCAACCTTCCATTTGTTGATAGACAATAGAAACATAGAAAGGATGAAGAAAAATAGCATAACCCCTTCAAAATGAAGATTTCCTGTTAGCTCAACAATTACTAGCGGATTTAAAAAATACCAGAATATTAAGTGAGGAGATTTATTGAGGTTTTTCAGCAACCTTCTACCAAAATAAAATACGCCAATATCTGCAAGAATAATAGTTGATCTTAGAACCAATAAAGACCCAAACATACTTTTACCGCCAATAAATGCTGCTAGTGCAAAAAGGAGTTGGTTTAATGGTGGGTAATTACTGTAATGTCGAGCGCTTAAACTCCCCATACCTTCGTAAAGGACATCGGCATTGGGTATTATTGAGACCATGTTTTTCATTAGGTCGTCTGGCGTATATAAATAGGGGTTATCTCCGTTAGCGACTAAATGGCCGTCCCATATAAATCGATAAAAATCTTGAGAAAGATTGGGTTCGATAAATAGAAAAACGAGTCTAAAAATAATGCCTAACCCTAATAGGAATCTAAAGTTCAGTTTCTCGAACTGAATCAATTTAAAGCAAAAAAAGAAAAGTGCAACAAAAAGCGTTAGTAACTTAACGAAATCTGTACGCTGCAAATGATATGCAAAGGTGTAATAAAAGACAAAGCTTAATACCGCTAATATCAAGGAAACTCGATGGAGTTTCAAAAAAGTTTTAAAATTAGTTGGCATTAGGGGCTTTGGTTTAGAGACTAGTCAATTTAATGGTTTTTTATTGAAAAATGATTTCAACGTTCCATCATTTTTCCTAAAATCTCCTTCATCATTTTTGCAGCTAAGTAAGCGGTCATGTCGTTAAAGTCGCGATCAGGGTTGTATTCCACAATATCTGCACCAACTATTTCTGTATTTATGCTGTGAATTAGATCGATGACTTGACGAGATGAGAGTCCGCCTGGCTCATGATGAGAAACTCCGGGAGCAAACGCAGGATCGAAACCATCCATGTCTAAAGAAATATATAAAGGATTTTCGAACTTTTTAATAGAACTCAAGTTTAGATTTCTCATTTCATGAACATCTACCTTATATTTTTCTGCCTGTGAAGCTTGATGCGGATTTAAAGTTCTTATACCTACTTGTACCAGTTTTACGGCAAATCCATTTTCCATAATTCTTGCAAATGGACATGCATGAGAATAAGGGTCACCTTCATAGTCATGATAAAGATCTGCATGAGCATCTATATGAAGAATATCTAGTTTTGGATATTGGTCATGAAAAGCTTTTATAATGGGAAAAGTAACCGAATGGTCACCGCCTAAAGACAGAAGTTTTGCACCTCCTGCAATATGTTTTTTAGTGATGGATGTTATATCAAAATACTCGTCAATTTTAAAATCGCCTTTATCTGCTATGTTGTCATTCTCAATAGATATCCCGAATTCGGTACACAGATTCATAGAATCGCTATAAAGTGCTTTTCTAATTAAAGATGGAGCTTTTGCTGGTCCTTTTTGAAACGATGATTTAGCATCCCAATTAAGACCTTGAATATTAATATTTTTCATAAAGTTGAGTTCTTTTGTCAGTTACTGTATTAATACATGGTATTTGGGTTCTCAGATTTTTCGGGTATTTGTTGAATAGAATCCCAATGTTCACAAATTTTACCGTTAGTATCAAATCTAAAAAAATCCATAGTAATATATTGGTCATTGCCAGGCCATATTTGGTGGGTATGTAATGCAACTAAATCACCTTCGGCGATACATCGTACAAACTCAATCGATTTTTCTGGGTATTCTGTCTTCATGCGTTCAAAATAATCAATGAAACCTTGTGTACCATTGGCAACATCTGGGTTATGTTGAATATATTCGTTTCCTACATATTTTTCTATAGCCAATTTTGGTTGTCCTAAATAAGCTGTTTTGTAAAATGCAATGGCATTCTCTTTGTTTCTCTCTAGGTTCATAATATTGATGTTCTTAAGGTGATTATTTTAGTGAAAATACGTTTTTCTAAATTCCATAGGGGTCATTCCTATTTTGGATTTAAAGAATTTTGAAAAATAAGCATAATCAGAAAACTCAAGGGTATTTGCAATACCTGCAAGATTATCTTTAGAATGTACAATTAGTCTTTTAGCTTCAAGTAATATTCGTTCAGATATTAATTGGGTGGTAGTTTTATTAATTGTTTTTTGAACTACCCTATTCAAATGTTTTGTGGTGATATGAAGCTGCGAGGCATAAAATTTGGGTAATTTTTGTGTGTAAAAATGAATGTTGATTAAGCTTTCTAATTGCTCTAGTATTTGAGAATAGTTGGTAGAACCAAATTTTTCTATTGTAACATCTGCCGTATAAACACGGGTCAATTCAATGTAGATATAATTGATGAGGTTGGTAATTTTAGCTTCTCGTAATACATTGTTTTCTTGGTATTCAGTAAAAAGCTCTTTAATGTGTATTGATAAATTTCCAAGCTTTTCTTGGGTCAATTTTAGAAATGGCGGATTCTGATTTGAATAATAAAAAGGAAAAGAACTAAGAGTATGGTCCAAATACTTTAATTCGTAAAATTCTTGAGAGTGAAAGAAAATATACCCTTCTGGTTGAGAGTCGAATTTCCAAAAATGAGTTTGCCCAGGTTTTAGAAAAAACACCATTCCGGGTTCAATGGTGTAAGTGTTAAAGTCGATTTCATGTGTGCCAGTGCCTTTTATGAATACAACGCACAAATAAAAATTATGGCTATGTTGTTTATTAATTAGTTCTTGGTTGTGTATAATATGGGAGGCAAAAGAATTAACGTATAAGCTGTCTAAAGGCTTATTGTCTAAAAACTGATGAATATTTAAAGCTGGTATTTTCATAGTAATGTCCTAAAAGTACAAATAATAGAGCTAATTATATAATCGAAACGATGACTTTGTGTCTTAATTTTGCAGTATTATAAATTGTAACTATGAGCAAAGTTTTGGATGTATTGAAATGTAAATGTCCTAATTGCAAAAAAGGAAAGGTTTTTAATGATCAAGGCAATATTCTAATGTTTAGAATGCCTAAGATGAATAAAAGGTGTACCGAGTGCGATTTTAAATTTGAAAAGGAAACGGGTTTCTTTTTTGGGGCAATGTTTGTAAGCTATGCTTTAACTGTAGCACAGATGATAGCGAGCTTAGTCTTGTTTTGGTACTTTGTTGATTTGTCTCCACTACGCGTGTTTGCAATTATAGCGGCAATATCTATTTTGTTGAGTACAGTCAATTTTAGAATATCAAGATCAATCTGGATCTATATTTTTTATAAAGGTTAATCTCTTTTTTATGTAATAAATCTTTTAGCGGATTTAATCTTCACCTAAGAACACTAGTTTTTTAGTCTGTAATCTATTGACTAGACTGTTTTTGACTGGTATTGGTCAGCAATAAACATTTAGTGTAGAATAGGGAATTAAACAAATTGCTATATCTTTAAAACATCCCCCAGATGATGTATTTAAATTCCCCTAAACTAACGCTTCAATTATTGACTAAATCAAAATTAGTACACATGAAAAAACTTGTCACTACCGGTATTGCAATTGCATTTTTAGTACTTTCTTCTTGTAAAGAAGAACCAAAACCGGTCATAGACCAAACAGCAGAATTAAACAATTGGTTCGATGAAAAATACGAGGAGCAATTACAAATGAGTCCGCTAGGACTTACCGCTCAAGGCAGAAAAGATCAGTATGACAAAATTGATGATTTAAGTAAAGCTGCAGAGAAAAAGGAATTGGAATGGTATACTAAGACCACCAATGAACTTAAAGAGAAATTTGATTACGATAGTTTAAACGATGCAGATAAAACTTCTTATGATTTATGGGTCTACCAATACGAAACGCTAAAAGAAGGTGCTACTTTTGAAAATTTAGATTATGTTTTTGATCAAATGCGAGGTATGCATACTCGTTTACCAAGTTATTTAATCAATTTTCATAAGGTAGATAGTCTTTCTGATATGAACGCTTATATCTCTAGGGTTAAAGAGGTCTCAAGAGGAATTGATCAATTGGTAGAACGAGCAAAGGAACAAGCAGTGGCTGGAAATTTACCTCCTAAATTTGCATTTACTACAGTTATCGCTCAAACAAAATCATTGAAGGATGGTGCTCCATTGCTTAATGATATGAACGGTAAAATTGATGCGCTTGTAGCATCCGAAGAAATTACGGCAGAAGAGGCTACTTCACTTAAAGAACAATCGGTAAAGGTCCTTAATGATTATTTTTCACCATCATATGATAAGTTGTTGGCTTGGTTAGAAAGTGAAGTGGATAATGCAGAAGAAACACCAACAGGAGTAAGTCGTCATAACCATGGTAAAGATTTTTATAACTATCGTTTAAAGGTTTTTACTACAACGGGGTTAACGGCAGAAGAGATTCATGAAATCGGTCTGGAAGAGGTAGCAAGGATAAAGGGAGAAATGATGGCGATCAAAGAAAAGGTAGGCTTTGATGGTGATTTAAATGCCTTCTTCAAATTTGTAAATACAGACCCGCAGTTTTTCTTTCCTAATACAGATGAAGGTAGACAAGGGTATTTAGATGAGTCTACTAAGTATTTAGATGATCTAACGAAGAAGCTACCAGACTACTTCGGTATTTTGCCAAAAGCAAAGTTGCAGGTAAAAAGGGTAGAGGCATTTCGTGAACAAGATGGTGCGCCACAGCACTATTCTGCAGGTACGCCCGATGGTTCTAGAAAAGGCACCTATTATGTACATTTATCAGATATGAACGCTATGCCAAAAACTACGATGGAAGGTGTTGCGTATCATGAAGGTAACCCAGGACATCACATGCAAATTTCTATTGCACAAGAATTAGATGCGGTGCCTAAGTTTAGAACTCAGGCTGGTTTTAGTGTATATAGCGAAGGTTGGGGATTATATTCAGAGGCTTTGGCTAAGGAAATGGGCGGTTACCAAAACCCATACTATGATTTTGGTCGTTTAGTGAACGAAATCTGGAGAGCAATACGTTTGGTTGTAGATACAGGAATACATGCAAAAGGATGGACCGAAGCAGATGCTATAAAATATTTCACAGAGAATTCTTCTATTTCTAAAGGAGCTATAAAAGCAGAAGTTCAGCGTTACATGGTAATGCCAGGACAAGCAACTTCTTATAAAATAGGAATGCTTAAAATTCAAGAATTGCGTAAAATGGCAGAAACCGAATTAGGTGATAAATTTGATATCAAAGGATTTCACGACACTATACTTGGCGGAGGTGCTTTGCCATTAGAATTGTTAGAACGTAGAGTAAAGACTTGGATAGCAACTCAGAAATAAACAGCACATTGTTATTTTAAAATATAAGATACACGCCATAAATGAAAGTTTATGGCGTGTACTTTTTAATAAGAGATTGGTGAGTAAAAAGGAGACTAAAACTAAAGTGGATAAAAAACCTTGGCCTACTAAAGATGCCATGCAACAGGTATATGAAATGGACCTGTGGGGTAGTGGTACCACTAATTTTTATTCGGGTGATGGTTCGCATCGTAAAGAAATTATAACGCCTTATATTGTAGCGTTGGTCAAATTTTTAAACGCATTTGAAAGTCCGGTTTCGGTGTGCGATTTAGGATGCGGAGATTTTAATGTAGGCAAAGAATTGGTGAGTTATACCAATAACTACGTTGCCGTTGATATTGTGCCTGAACTAATTGAGCGAAACAAGAAGGAGTTTAAATTTCCAAATCTAGAATTTAAATGTATAGATATTGCCGTAGATGAGTTGCCTATTGCAGATTGTGCTATGCTTCGCCAAGTGCTGCAACACATATCAAATGCAGAGGTTAAGAACGTTGTCGAAAAGTTATATGATTATAAATATCTAATAGTTACAGAGCATGTACCTGAGAATGACTTTGTGCCCAATATCGATATTATTTCGGGACAAGGAACCCGCCTAAAAAAGCAAAGTGGCATTGATCTTATGGCAACTCCTTTTAATTTGAACGTAACTGAAGAAAAACAATTATTGTCGGTGAGTGATGGAAAGGGAGTTATCGTAACTACGATGTATAAAATTGACCAACCTAAATTTATTCTATAAATGATATTGCTATCCTGATAAATATCATAGAATAAATTACAACTGTTATCTAGCTTTGATAGTATCATAAAAACAAAACTAGATGAACAAGGTAGAGATAAATCAAGGAGAGATTAAAGTGAAATTCAATGAGCCAACTTCTGGTAAAGTATCTTTTGAGGAATTAGGGATTAAGAATGAAGGTATTGATGTTGAAGGCGGATTACTTCGTTTGGTTTTTGATCTTGAAGGAATTGGTGAGCACGATTATTATCAAGTACCTACTATTGAGGTGTTTTACGAAGAAAATATGTCTGAAACCCATTGGATATGTGAGTTCAACGGAAAAACAATTTTAGATAAATTAGACCATCATGGTCATTCTACAATATTATTATTGAACAGAAATATATTAAGCGAATTAGAACAGCATCATGAAAATGTATTAATAGTTCATGCAGAGTTTCCAGAACCAGCAAAATTAAATCTAAAGGAATCTTCTGTGCATTTATTCAAATAGAATTTAAATTTTAAAAATAGAGGGTAGCGAATGGTTTAGTTGATTTCAGGTGGTATTTAAAATCAAACGGACCAAATAGATAGTTGATTAGTTCACAAGTCTTTTTCGCTATCCTTTTTTTTAGCTGCTTTTGTATTCATATAACCAAATGCTCAGATGCTTACTCCACTCCAGAAAAAAAGCTGATTGTATTTTGTAATAGCAGGTATTTGATTTTCACTGAATACTCCCATTTCCATGAATTGAAAAATCAAGCCGATGACCACAACGGCTAAAGCCATGTAAACCGCTAGGTTTGGTTTCTTCATTGGTATGTTTTTGTTTTTCCGAAAATATAAAATAACAAACTGCCAAGTATTAAAGTAATTAGATAGGGTACAAAGTTTAATTTAGATGAATGCTCTTCAAGACTAGGTGTTATCCACTTTCCTTTTTCTAAACTTAGATTTATGCTGTGTTGATTGTCTTTTTGTAAAGTGAATTTTTCTTTTGGAAACCCGTCCAATAAAAATATGACTACAGACTGGTTACGATGAACATCCTTAAATACCTCGTTCTTTAATTGGATAATATTTATCTCTTCTGGAAGACCTATAACTTCTGCGACAATTTTAGTTTCATGACCTAAAAGGACTTTAGAGTTTTTGAAGTGTACTGTGTCTTTCCCATTAATGATAAAAGAAAACCTAGACTTAAAGATGTCAAGTACTAGGTTTTGAAATTCTTCTGGCGATTTATAAGCACCTTCCCCATTAACATAATTTACTTCTTGTTGAAAAGCTGTCAATGAACTGTTTAGTTGTAAAACAATTAGACCGTTTTCGGTTTTGGATATTATGATACTTGAAAAATCGGGACTGTGAGCAAGAGCAACGTTTCCTATCCACAGTAAACTGAAAAATAATACTTTAAATCTTCTTGTTTTATAAAGCATATTCACCACGTAAGCCATCAATGAAATTATTGTTTCCGGCTTTGTCTACATGGTAATGATATCCTCTAGTTTCATCATAATGACCTCTAGAATCATCTAGATCTGTGTATTCATTTCCTTCTTTATCTGAGTTTTCAAATATTCCATAACCGTCAAAAGCATAACCGATCATTGCGGAATGATTATCTGTCTGTTCTATTTTTTTTGATACACCGGTAGCGGCATGGTAATGATACCCTGCATGTAAGTTTATATGTCCACCAGCATCATCAAAAGGAGCTAATGTGTAGGCAGCTAATATGTCATCGGTAGGGGCAGGAGCATTAAAAACAACTCCATTAAATGCAAGTCCTCTATCAGAGGGGGTTGTAGAATTACCTTCTGGTCCACCAGGAGGTGGTCCTGGTCTTTCATGTCCATCATCTGGTCCATCACCAGGAGGTGGTCCGCCAGCTGGTCCGTTAGAAAACGGATATGGAGTTTTAGCTTTTTTAGGAGTAACAGGTATATAATACGTGTGTGTAATATCAGTGACGTAAGACGGCAAACATTCAACACAAAAATTTTGATATTCTTCGCCTACATTAGGGTTAGCGGCATCGTTACATTCTTCTTTAGTACTTGTTTTAGTGATTTTTCCCGTTTCACTATTGTACATCATCCAAGTCTCATCATCATAGAACGTTCCTAAGTTTTTTACAAAGGCACCATCTACATCATACACTTTACCATCTTCTAACCAAATGCCACCAGCAGATGCATCATCAGCAATATTATCTGGACACCATGGTCCCATATCATGATCAGTTGGGGTAGAGGTGACTACTATTTTATAGCAATCTGCAGTAGAACCATCAGATAATTCTTTACTAACAATAGAAATTGGTTCTACTAAACCACCAGATAAAAAGTTCTCTTTCTTTACAGAAATGGTTACTTCATTATCAGCATCTGTTTTAGTATCTGACTTTCCGTTTTTACAAGCTGTAAAGGATATTAGTAATAGACCTACAACTATGCTTTTAATTTGAACTTTCAACATCATAAATTTGTATTGGTAAGTATTTTGAAGTTAACAAATTTATAGTGCTTATGTTACACTACATCACATTATTTGTGATGATTTCAAGAATCGAAATTGACTGCAAAGCAACTCAATGACCTTTATTAACTATTAATTGTAATAGCGGTAATTGAGTTTGCGACAATTATTTTATAAGAAACTATCTTTTAATTTTTGAATTATTTTTGTGCCATCTGGATTTTGAATCATGCAATTCAATTGTCCCATTCTAAGGTGGATAAATGGGGTGCCAATGGTATTCTTAAATTTTAGTAGGAATTGAAATTCTCAAATGCCTCTTCAAGCTTTTTTTCAGAAAAGTAAGTCTCTGCAATACATGAAATAATATATCTACCTTCTCTAGTCCTTTTTTGACTATCATCAAAAGACATATAAATTTTCAATAACTCATTAACTTTGGCTTCAACATCATATTCTGTATTATTCGAAATAGTATAAATTTCATTCGAGAAAGGTTCTATTGCTACAGGACTTTCGATGTATTTACTTAATTTTTTTAAATTGAAATCACTATTTAAATCATCGAGTATATTATCAGGTTGTTCATCTCGTTTTTTTTAAAAATTGAATATCCCCATGTTATATTTTAATTTACGTTTAAGTATTTTCGATTGTGCATTTCGTGCAATTATCAATTGCTTTGTACTTGCTGATGTTTGTCTTTTTCTTTAAACGTAAAATTTTATTCTATTATAAAATTTCCAATGCATTTAAAAATGCTTTTTTCATTGTTATGTCTGTTATAAATCGATATGGAATATTTTCATTCTCCTCATAGTTTTTATAACATGATTTTGCATTTCCTTTTAATTTTTGCTCGTTTAAATATTTATTAAAGGCTGTTTGTGTAATTTCAAAGTTTCCAAAGTATAGTAAGAAGTCAATTGGTAAATTTTCATTTTTAGTATTAAAATGGGCATTGATATTTAAACCGTCATTTGTGATTTCATTTACAATATTTTCTACGTTTTCAAATTTTTCAAACACAGGGAATAGATAAGTTTTAATGATTTCACTTAATTTGGGAATACTATTTTCTTGATTATTCTGTGCAATATTCCAATCGTTATTCTTTCCTTTTAGTGGCGTTAAACTTTCTAAGGTTGTTCTAAAAACAATTCCCTTTTCGTCTTCATTTTTTATTCTATGTTGTGTTTAGTTATTTACTTCTAAAATTGCCATTTCTATTTTTGTTTCCTGATTTTGATTTCCCTAAATACATCTATTCTTGTTCAAAAATTATATTCCTTTCCGTACTTTTCTTATACATGTCCTTAGTAATAACCACTCTGTTTGCCGTTGAAGAATAGTTTTTACTGTTTGGGTTTAACATATATTCGAGTTGATACTCAATCATTTTTTCAAAAGGAATAAGAAATCCCTTAGTCTCGCAATGTTCCAGGTCACCTTCTTTAAGTAAATTTAAGACCGTATAAACAGATTCGATAGTGCTAAGGCAGAGAGAATTTGGCTGCTGTTTGATGATGAATTTTGATTTTATTTTATTATCAAAACTCACTCTTTTTAAGTTTTGTAAGTTCTTACTAAGTTTAAGCATTTTACGGGCGCAGGGCCATGTACCATCTAGAATGAAGATGTGTGGGTTAGTACCCATAAATGAATTTATTTCTGAACTTTCTCTTATAGATAAGTTGAAATTATCTTTTCCCGGATAAAGTAAAAAAGAACTTTTTTCTTTAGTCAGTATTTCATTTACACGATTATTATTGGTGAAATCGACACCCACTATAATTTCTGAATTTTCAAGTTGAAGCTTAGTCATATGTCCCGTTCCATTTTTTTCTTTTTTGTACTCCTTCGGGTGCATAAGAATAATAAAACGAGCCTTTGTCTTAAAAGGGTTAATGTGTTTACAAATACATGTACTTGTAGGTCTCATGCATTTGTAACATTTAATTCTTGAATTTTTAATTTCTATTTGCAAGCTGTATATCTCTTTATTTTTCTAATTAGTCGTGGCGAACTTTTCAATTGTCACCGAAGTATGAAAAAAACAAAACTCCGTATTCATTATAACTTTTTTAATGATTATTTTTTCCCGTGTACATAGTATTCATACATCTTAATTACTTGTTCAGAAGAAATACCTTCAGATTGTATTAAAGCTAGCGGGTGTTCTGTTGGTTCAAGTTCTATATAAGGTCTGATTCCATCATTTCTTAAATGAATTATAGATTTGATATTTTCTGTGTCTGTATAAAAAGGCCAGACCCAAGAAGAAAACCATCCAAACATTGGTTCGTTATCTCTACGTTCTTTCACGTCATATAAAGATTCAAATTTCTCAAAATTTTCTTTACTTAATGAAACCCAGGCTCCAAAGCTAAAAACTTCTTCATTTCCAATTAATGGTATCTCTAAGCATCCTCTAACAAAAAAATGTACATCATCAATTACACAGGTGTCAGAAGTTAAAAAGGTTCTTTTTTTAATTTCTTCATCAGGAATTGAGAAATAGTAATTTGGAGCATTGCTTCCTAAATTAGGAACTCCCCTGTGAATTTCATCACAATAAGAACATGTAAATTAAACAAATTAGAATAATTGAAATAAAAAAAGGATAGCTATTGGCTATCCTTTTTTTAAATATCGTTAAGCTTGGTTTTAAGCTCTTGAGGTCAATGATTTAAAAAATACAAACCCAAAGCCTAAGAACAGCATAAAGTGAAACGGAAACAACCCGAAATCATTTAATGGTATTGCGCTGTACATACCGAAAATAAAATAAATCATTAGGGCAAATTCTAAAATCATGTTAGGCGATAATTTTTTAGCTAAATACTTATTGCCTTTCCAGCTTTGTTTAATGGTGCTGATGTTGAATTTAGGCGTACGTACAAATTCACTTCTTTTACCCATATGACCTTCAATTACGGCAATGGTATTGTGTAAAGAAAAGCCTAAGGCTACAGAGAAGAACGTAAAGAATATTCTTATGTAGTCTACAAAGTTATTAAACCCACTACCTTGAATACTCTTATAGGTAAACCAATAGCAAACAAACAAAATAATGGTACTTACGGTAAACAAGCTTAATAGTGAAAATACCCAGTCTAAATGACCGTAAGTGTTCTTGATATAAAGCGATGGTATACTTAACAATGCTACTAAGAAAACACACAAGAACATAGAACTGTTCAGTAAATGCATTACGCCATGAAACTTTGTTTTAAAAGGTATGTTTTTAGCTTTAACAACGCTCCAAACTGTTTTTCTAAAGTTTTCTGCGCCACCTTTGTTCCAACGAAATTGTTGAGAACGCGCGGCACTAATAACAACAGGAAGTTCTGCAGGAGTTTCAACATCTTCTAAATACTTGAATTTCCAGTCTTTTAATTGTGCACGGTAGCTAAGGTCAAGATCTTCTGTAAGCGTATCGCCTTCCCAGTTGCCAGCATCTATAATACATTCTTTACGCCAAATACCTGCAGTACCGTTAAAGTTGATGAAATGTCCTTTGCTATTACGCCCAACTTGTTCTAAAGTAAAATGCGCATCTAAGGCAAATGCCTGTATTTTTGTTAATGTAGAGTAATCTCTGTTCAAGTGTCCCCAACGGGTTTGTACAACACCTATTTCTTTATCTTTAAAATAGATGACTGTTTTTTTCAACCAATCTGATGCTGGTAGAAAATCGGCATCAAAAATAGCGATGAATTCACCCTTTGCTACTTTAAGGCCTTCTTTTAAGGCTCCTGCTTTAAAACCAGATCTATCTGTTCTTGTAATATGTTGAATATCTAAACCGGTCTCTTGTAGTTTTGCAACATTGGCAGCGGTAGTAATTACAGTTTCATCTGTAGAATCGTCTAATACCTGAATTTCTAGCTTGCTTTTTGGATATTCTATTTTAGCAATATTCTCCAATAATCTATCCATCACATACTCCTCGTTAAAAACAGGAAGCTGAATAGTTACGAATGGAATCTCTTTTGGGTCTAGTAAATTAAATTTAGGTGCTGTAGTGTTCTCCCTTTTTTGCGATAAATAATTGATCAAAAGATTCAGCTGCGCCAAGCTATAAAAGAAAATCAATAGTAAAGAAATACTATAAATTACGATGATAAGATACGCAAGAGCTAATGCCATATTATTTTATACTGTATTTGAAGATCCACCCCAAAATTTTTATGCCCGCAAATATACTACCTTTTACGGTTCCTGACACTTTTGATATGCCAATTCTTCGTTTGTAACGTACTGGTACTTCGGTATATGTCATTTTTTTCTTAAGAACTTTCAGTTGCATTTCAACCGTCCATCCATAAGTTTTGTCTTCCATGTTCAATTCTTTGAGCTTTTCGTACTTAATTGCCCTAAAAGGACCTAAATCCGTAAATTTTGCGCCAAAAAATAAACTCATTAAAAATGTTGCCAACCAGTTGCCAAATATCTGTTGTGGGGTCATAGAACCTTCTTCTCGCAAGCTTTTAGTTCTAGCGCCTACCACAAAATCGATATCATTTTCTAAAATTGGAGCAACTACCTTGTCCAGTTCCTCTGGATAATCGGAATAGTCCCCATCAATAAATACGATAATATCTGGTTGTTTAGATTTCCCAGCAACGTATTCTAGCCCTTTAAGGCAGGCGTATCCATATCCTTTTCTAGTTTCGGTAAGCACAGTGGCACCTGCTATTTCTGCATTTTTTACAGTATCGTCTGTAGAATTATTATTCACCACGATAACCTCAGATACCGTTTTTGGTATTTCGTTGATGACATGGGCAATGGAATCTGCTTCGTTAAAAGCTGGTATAATTACTTTAATGTCTGTCATTATTTTAAATCAGATAAACTATTTTCATGGGTAAAAGCACTAAAAGATTTCCACTCTTTTATTTTTTCACCTTTGCTATATTTCTCGGCAGATATCAATTTAGCATCTTCGTATTTTAGACAGTAACCATCTTTAACGCCTTTTGTTAATTGACATTTATGGTTAATGCGTCCTTTTTTGTCGTAGAACAACCACCAGCCTATTTCTTCATGTTCAGCGAATCTACCTTCTTTTGTTCTTATGCGGTTTTCATCGAAAAAGAACCAATATTTTTCTCTTTTACCATAAGCGAAAAAACCCTGTTCAGACTTATGACCGTTTTTATGATAAAAAGTCCAATAATCTGTTTTTGTATTATAACGCATCCACCCTTCGCTTTCTAAAGTGCCGTCATCATAAAAGGTGCGTTCGTAACGTTTGTCTTCAGGATTTATAAAAGCTAACAATCCAAAACAAATAAGTACGAGGTATACTGGTTTTAATAGTTTCATTTTAAATTATTTCAGGTTAAGATCTTCATCATCGTTAAAACACCAAAAGTCATTTTGCTATTTTGTACCCTTAAGTTTATATGTTTTATTTCCTTTGCTAAGCGCAATTTCAGTTCCCTGCCATACTAACGTACCTGTCATTGCATCGGGAGTCGTTATTTCTGCGGATAGTTTATTCTTAGTCCTTTTCAGCTTAAATGTTATATTCCCCTTCGGTGTAGGTAATAAGCCTTCCATATCATTTAATTTACCGAATACAGGAGCAATACGCACCTCTTCAAAGTCATTTTTTACCGATTGGATGCCTGCTAAGTAATTAAAATAGAAATATGCAGGTGATGCACTCCATGGGTGAACCTCTGATCGTGTTGGTTTTTCTACACTTTCAAAACGTTCTAAAGTAGTCGTCATATTATCATCAATCATTTTCTCCCAAGGTTTTTGGGCGTCATCGAATAATTCTGGCGCACCTACCTTTTTAATTGCCTCAAAAAGGTAAAAGCGGTAGTAATAGGTAGCTTGTAGCAAATCTTCTTCATTTAAGATTTTATCTAAAAGTGCTCTTTGCTCATTCTCGGGGATAGCATCTGTCAATATCGCCATGATATTGGTGTGCTGATCATAAATGGTCTTGTCTGGTCTTTCGGCAAAAAGATTTCTTTCGGTATCGTAACACAGGTTATAAACCGATTTTTTGATTTCCTCGGCACGATTTTTAAATGTTACCGAAGTTTGTTCATCTCCAATTTCTTGAAACAGGCGAGATGCATTTTGTAAAGCATGAACATAATGTAAACTTACTACTGCAGAGTTTAGTCCGTCATTTTTTGTTGCCGTACCACTGCCATTATTTGGACCTGTATACCAATCTACAAAATAGCGGTAAGAAGTTTTATTGACCAAATTTAGCTCGTTCATGTTTTTTTCAAAACCAGCCATCGTATTTACGATTCCGTCTTTATAGGTGTGAATAAATTCTTTGTCGCCAGACGTTTTGTAATAGTCGGCAATCATGTCTACCCAAACCAAAGAATAGGTAGGGTAAATAAATGTAGAACGAAGCGGATATGCACCTAAGATGTTCCCTTCAGAATCTCTAGAATGATCAAATTGTCTAATGGCATTTTTAGTATGCTCGGCATTACCGCTCATAGCTTGCCAAATTAACCCCTGTATTTTGGTGTCACCAACATACTGCATGGTTTCGTAATAGGCATCACTTAAAAAGTAATCTTGTGTGCATATATCGATTGTGCGTTTACAGATATCAAAAATCTCATTGTACGTTTCATCATCTGATGTGAATTCTGCAATGGAAGGGATTGTGGTTCTTGATCTATGGTTTACAAATTTCTCTAGAACAAGTTCTTGGTCTTTCGTCTCAATTTCAAATTCGATGAACCTGAAAGTACGCATCCAGTTCGGTATAAATTTCTGCGCATCTTCTCCGTTAGATATGATTTCATCGTAGTAGCCTAAAAGCTGTTTGTTTTCTAAATCGTTACGGTTACCTTTTTCGTTATTGGGCCCAAAAAGATTCTCAGCATATTTGATGATAATTTTAGCCGATTTTCCTTTTCGGAAGACCAATTCTGGGAATCCGTTAGTGACATATTGTTGATCTAATAGAAAAGTAGTTTTGGTGTTAGGAGCAATTTTTAACTCGCCCAATATCGGAAACTCGGTAGCAATAGGTTTCGATGATCGAACGATATTTGCAATTCTTTCCTCGTCCCAAGAAAGTAAAGGCAGATTACGAGGCTCAAGCAAATAGGCAATCGACCCGCCCATACTACTGGCATTCTCAAAAAACTCAACTTTTTTCCAATCAGAATCATTAAAATCTAATGTTTCCCAATGGGTAGGGTATTTGTTCATGTCCACAATATCGGTAGGGTTGTTGGCGTAAAATCCACCAACAATAGCCTTTTCTTTATTTCCACGCCATACCACTTCATTCGCTATATACGACTCATCTATTTTACTTACCCAAGTGTCGTTAAAACCAGTGGTGTTGATATATTGAGCATTATAAGAAATACCGTTTACCATTAAACTGGTAAAAATGGACTGCATACCTAAAAACCTTCTTTTGCCAAAATTAATCACCTTAACGGCAATAATGTTTTTGCCTTTTATAAGGTAGTCTTTCAAGTTTAAGGTTTCGTATTTGTAGTGCTGAATATCGCTCAACTGCGGTCCGTGAGTAATAAATTGACCGTTTACATATAAAAAGTAATGGTTGTCAGCAGAAATATTAATGATGAAATCTTCTCTTAAATCATCAATATTAAATGTATTACGAAATAAAACAGCAACATCTTCACCGCCTTTAATGTCTGGGTGGCTTACCCAAGCGGCGCTTATGTTTTCTTTACCATAAACAACCTCAGGATAATTGACTTCTTTCTGTGATTGAACATGCAGGGAAACTATAAATATGAAAATAAATAAGCGATTCATTATTAGTATAAGTTGGTGTTTATAGGTTGTAAAGGTCATGAAAGATTAGCGAAAACCAGTCTTTCATGAACTTTTTCCTGATATATAATTTAGGCAAACATGACAAAAAATATCCTTTTGCTTCAATATATAGTACCGTTTATAAATAAATTCTACTTGTTATTTACTAGGTCCATTAAATCAACATCATTACCTAATAAGACATCATTAGAATTGATACGTCCTTTTTCTGGTCCGTTTTCTAATTTTAAAACGCCCCTTGGGCAAACCGCAGAACAAATACCACAGCCTACACAACTAGAACGTACAATATTTTCTCCTTTTTGAGCGTATGCGCGAACATCGATGCCCATTTCGCAATATGTAGAACAGTTACCACATGAAATACATTGACCACCATTGGTAGTAATTCTAAATTTAGAGAACATACGTTGCTGAAAACCTAAAACTGCAGCCATTGGACATCCAAACCTACACCATACCCTATTACCTAAAATCGGGTAAAATCCGGTTCCAATAACACCAGAGAAAATACTACCTATTAAAAAGCTGTATGTAGAACGTAAAGTCTCTGCTTTAAAAATGAATATGTTTCCTGAGTCACTAAAAAAGTGCATTCCTATTAATACAACGATAATGGTGAAGTAGCCGATAGCACCATATTTGGCATCTTTTGCTAGTTCTTCTCTTTTGTAAATCATTACCCAAGCGAAAACCGCTGTTAGTATAAAAGCTACTCCAGAAATAAATACGGTTTTTGTAAGCCAGTATTTGCTGGTATCATTACCCAAATAAGAATAAATTACAGCAGTAGTCATTAAGGTTACAAATACTACAACACTATGTACTACCCAACGTTCTACTTTCCAGGCAAATTTAGATTTATCGCTTAACTGGCGAAAAGAATCTCCTGCAGTTTCAGCCAATCCGCCACAACCACATACCCAAGAACAATACCAACGTTTACCGTATTTGTACGTTAAAAATGGTGATATCACAAAGATGGATATAATACCGAAGAACAGCATCGTCATACCTACACTACCAGAATCTATAAAGCCATTAATACGATAACGTTCAAAGTTATAATAGTTTAAAGGCCACATATTCTTAAGATCATAGTACGGTAAGTCTCCATTTAACCTTGCCATAATTTCTGGAATAAAGAAGGCAAAGGCAGTTTGAAAAAACATAACACTTACCGTTCTCAATTGCTCATATTTATTATGACGATATTTCCATATGAATTTAACTCCAAAAGCTAAAATAGCAACGGTGTACATGGTACCGTAAACAAACCATTGGCTGGCAGGGTTACCGCTCAAACCTTTACTTAATGGATCGAACAATGCAATTAAGCCGGTATTGTCACCGTCTTTTACCAAGCCTAAATAATGAGGGTAGAAATAAAGTACAATGTAAAACCCTGTTAACGCAATACCTGCCATCCAAGCTAGTACACCACGACTGGACATTGACTTAAACCAAATACCATCATTCTTAATCCCTTTTTGTTTATGGGCATATGCAGCTTGAGAAAACCATATAATACCTGTGAATATGGCAAGAATAGCAACCGAAAGCCATAATGCGGTATTGCCCAAGTTTAAATTGAACAATTGTAATATGAGAATACCCATACCGGTCATTCCTGTTAAAACAGCCAATTTCTGACCGGTATTTAATGCTTTTGGCGGCTCTCCCGCAAGTGACATACTTCTGTCAAAATTACCCATAGTAGGTGTTGTTTGTGTTTGTTATTTAGTTAGGCGATACTGAAAATACGTTTCCAGCTTTTTTTCTTCGGACTGATATTTTTATTAAAATCAGCATTGTATTTGGCTACAATTTCTTCTTCGTAGAGTTTAAAGAACTCAGGGTCAAAATTAGCATCCCTTAAATAGGTCATTACGTGATCTATATCTCTATTCTCTGTCAACCATTGGTCAAAAATTTCATGTCGCATTCGTATGCCAAAAGTATTTAACCCTAAAAATTGATGGCTGTCTTTATCGAATGCTACTGTAATACATATTTTTTCAGAAGGGTGTCGCCAATGAAAATGTTGTTCATTATCTTTTTTGCTACGTTCGCTAAATACCCATCCGTAGGTTTGGTATTCAATATCTAAAAATTTAGCGGAGTTGAACCAGTGCCCTGGTGTATATTCTCTAGGCTTGTCGCATAACGTTTGCGCAAGGGCTTCTCCCATCATTCTACCTGTATACCAAACTGCTTCAATTGGTCTTCTACTACCAATGCCTTCGTGTTGTTCTGCACAATCGCCAATGGCAAATATATCTTTTACGTTGGTCTCTAAAAACCTATTTACCTTGACCCCTCTGCCTAATTCAATACCAGAATCTTTAAGAAAATCTATGTTAGGGGTAACGCCGGCGGTTAAACCAACCACATTACATTCAATAGTTTCGCCTTTATCGGTCACAACAGCTTTTGCTCGCCCGTTTTCGTCAGCTATAATTTTTTCTAAGTTGGTTTCTAACTGTAGGTCAATGTGATGGTCTAGAATATGTTCATTGATCATGGCAGATTCTCCAGCAGGTAGAACCCCGTTCCAAAAACTATTTTCGCGAACAAGAAAGGTTACCGGTATTTCTCGAGAACGCAACATTTCTGCCATTTCAATACCTATAAGTCCGCCACCTACGATCACAGCGCGGTTACAAATTTTATTGTTAGGTGCATTTTCCTGTAATAATTCTAAATCTTGCTTAGAATATAGACCTTGTACACCTTTTAAGTCTTGCCCTGGCCAGCCAAATTTATTTGGTTTAGAGCCTGTAGCAATAACTAGTTTATCATATGGTATAGTAGTGCCGTCTTTTAAAACAAGCTTCTTAGTGTCGGTTTCTACTTTTTCTACAAAACCATTAACTAAATCTATCCTGTTTTTTTTCCAGAACCAATTCTCATAAGGTTGTGTGTGTTCAAACTTCATGTGGCCCATGTATACATACATTAATGCGGTACGTGAGAAAAAATAGTCGCTTTCAGCAGAAATAATAGTTATTTTTTTGTCTGATAGTTTTCGAATATGTCTCGCTAAAGTGACGCCAGAAATACCATTGCCAATAATTACAATATGATCCATAAAATACATTTGTTGATGGGTGTGTCGGTATTAAAGGTAATAACTTAACAGCTATATTTTTATTTAGAAAGATTATAAACTTGTTATAACTCTGTGATACTTTTAAGCGTAGTTTGCGTTTTAATCGACTTAAAACGATTTCGTAACACGCAGAAAACCAAGCGATAGTTGATTGAAAAATTTTGAAGAATATTATTAATTTTTGTTTTCGACTGTATGGTTTTCACAATAACACCGACCTAAACAAACTCAAAAGCGATATTAAATTTCAAATACTATGAAAAGAATTTTTATACAGACTTTGTTTTTATTTCTGACGGTAACCAATTTATCTGCACAAGATCTAAACGATTTTTTTAATAGTGCCGATAGTTTTTTTAAAACTAATGTGGTTAATGGTAAAGTAAAGTATGCTGATATAAAAGGTAATCCAGAAGCGTTGAATACTATTTTAGAATCTGCAAAAGGTATTTCGGTATCAGAATCTGATGCTACTACATACCAAGCTTTTTGGATCAATGCGTATAACCTACTTGTAATTGATGGTATCGTTAAGAATTACCCATTGAAATCCCCTTTGGATGTTGTTGGTTTTTTTGATAAAACAAAGCATAAAATAGGAGGTAAGTCCGTAACATTGAACGAAATAGAAAATGATTTATTGAGAGCAAAATTCTCGTCTGAAGCAAGATTTCACTTTGTATTGGTATGTGCGGGTTTAGGGTGCCCACCAATAATAAATAAGGGGTACAGACCAAATACACTAGATAGTCAATTGCAAAAGCAAACAATTTTAGCATTGAACAATGCTAACTTTATAAAGGTAAACGAGAATAAAGTCAAAATCTCACAATTATTTGAATGGTATAAAGGTGATTTTGAGCAAAAGGGAACTACTCTAGATTTTATCAATACGTATAGAAAAGAGAAATTGCCAGAAAACGCAAAGCTTTCTTATTACCCATATGACTGGTCTTTAAACGAGGCTAAATAACCAACATTTTAAAAAACTAAAAATGAGTGTTTTAACTAGAAATGTATTTCTTGTAGTAATCCTTTGTTTCTTTTTTAAAGGCCATTCACAAGATAGCATACAACAGAAAAGTAATATTCAACAATATACACCATCAAAATTGGTAGGTCAAGGGCAGTATGATGTGAAGTGGTTTAATAATTTATACACCGAAACTAAGAGCACTTTTGCATCTGGCACCCAGCCTAGACAAACTTTTTTTACATCTACATTAGAAGGTTATACCGGTGTTGGTAAAAATAACAGATGGAATGTAGGTGCAATATTAGAATTTAGATCTAACGTGGTCGGCGATAGAGATGCTTTAGATGTCTTTAAATTTGATGGAGAAAATAATACCGCAAGATCAGGACTTACTTCTATTGCACCTTCAGTGAAATTTGTGCCTATAGCTTCAGTAAGTAATTTTTCTATTCAAAGTTCATTCTTTATTCCTTTGGTAGATAACGAATCTGAAAACGGAGTTTTTTTGGATCAAAAAGGGTATATCTGGCAGAACAGGTTTTTTTATGACTATACATTTCCTGGAGATAAATGGCAGCTTTTTAGTGAGCTTAACTCAGAATTAAGTTTTGGTGATAAAGAAGAGAGTTTTGCAAACAACAGTTTAAATCTTAGCCCGGGTTTATTTCTTAGTTATTTCCCAAGTAATAAATTTACCATTTTGGCATTGGCCCAGCATTCTCAGCGCCTAGATTTAGGGAATAATTTTACACAAGATTTTACAGCTTTGGGTGGTGGTGCAAAATATCAACTTACAGATGCTTTAAATCTAGAAGTACTTTATACCAATTTTGTTCGTGGTAATAATACTGGTCTTGGGCAAACTTTTAATTTAGGGTTGAGAGGTATTTTTTAATAAAATTTGAGTGTTCCTTATAAGAGCTTTGGTTGTGTCATGCAACTAAGCTCTTTTTTGGTTTTAATAGTTCGTAGATTTTAATGAAAATTGATGGAGCGCTTATTTTGTTCTATATTGAAAACCTATATAAAGAATAATATAGTATGAGCATTCTATAAATGAACATAAAATTTCTACCCTTGTTAATTCTAATACTTGCGTATTTCTCAATGAATGGGCAAGGTAAAAGGGTTGAAAAATTAGATATTCTAGGCTCAAATCGCACAAAAATCTCTTTTATTAATAATCTTGTAGAAGCCAAACAAGGTATGTTGTTAGATACCTTGATTATGGAAAGAGATATTCAGCGTCTTAAAAGATTACCCTCTATATCTCATGCTACTTATCATGTAAACTTATTGAATGATGATAGGTGTGAGGTAAAATATGTTATTGAAGAAAACTTTACTTTAATTCCATTTGCGAACCTTTTTAGCTCATCAAACGATGATTTTGCTTTTAGAATTGGGCTTCAAGAGTTTAATTTTCTTGGGCGAAATATTTCGTTAGGCGCATTTTATCAATACGATAACTATAGTTCGTACGGTGTAAGTGTTCGAGCTCCATACTTATTTTCTAATAAGATTGGACTTGCATTAAATTATAATAATTTCACTACACTAGAGCCTGTTTTTTTTCAGGATAATACTGCTGATTATAAGTATAGTAATACAGGAGTTGAACTGTTGGGATTGTATGAGCTTAATTTTAAAAATCGTGTAGAGCTAGGTTTTAGTTTTTTCACAGAAGACTATAATTACATTGCCGGAGCTACAAATGCAGAAGTGCCTTTAGCTTTAAATGTAGATAAGCATTTGTTCAAATTTATTTATGATTACAATGGGTTGAATTACTTCTATCATTATTTAGACGGTTTTAGAAGCCAGCTTAATTTACAATATGTGGGTAGTACAGATGAAAACCTGCCAGAATTTTTAATAGGTTTCAATGATTTTACCTATTTCAAAAGAATTGGAGACAGAGGTAATTGGGCGAACAGGTTACGCTTAGGTTTGGCAAGTAATGTAGATAGTCCGTTTGCACCATTTACTGTAGATAATAATTTAAATATACGTGGTGTAGGTAATACTATTGACAGAGGTACGGGCATGATAGTGTTGAATACAGAGTATAGGCAAACCTTAATAGATCGAAATAAGTTTGTGTTACAGGGAAATATTTTTATTGATGGTGGTACTTGGCGTAACCCTGGCGGTGATTTCGATGATTTGTTGAAGACAGACAATCTTCGAATTTATCCAGGTGTAGGTATTCGGTTTATGCACAAACGAATTTTCAATGCCATATTTAGAATAGACTACGGTTATGGTATCACAAAAGATGGAGACAATGGAATTGTCTTTGGTATTGGTCAATATTTTTAGCAATCTTTGTCTAGTAATTAAATGTCATAAATTAGGTATGGCATAGACCTTGTGTTCAATCATATCATGAAATATAGCATTTTTACTAGCGGATTATTTTTGTTTTTGAGTGTTTTTTGTACTGCACAAGATTCGCTTAAAACCGTTGTGGCTGAACCTGGCGACGGAATTTTGTCTCTATTGAGAAAACACGGGGTTAACCCATATGATGTTTATGATGAATTTGTAACCTTAAATAATCACGATTTACGTGATAGTGTACATTTAATTGCAGGCAAAATATATGTAATTCCGAATGTGAAATTAGATACCGTTGCCATTGTAGATTCTTTACAGCAACAAGCAAAGGAAATTAAAAAAATAGAGAGTGCTTCTTATGATATTTTTGGAAAGAAGCATAAAACGGTTATATCTAAAAGCGAACGTTTAAAAGATAATATTTACTATTTGGTTAGCGGTCATGGTGGTCCTGATCCTGGTGCAATGGGTGTTTACGCAGGTAAGACAATTGCTGAAGATGAATATGCGTATGATATTACGCTGCGATTGGCCAAAGAATTAATAGCTCACGGGGCAAAGGTTTATATTATTATCCAAGATGAAAATGACGGAATTAGAGATGATTTTGTTCTAGAAATAGACCATGATGAGGTCGCTTATCCAGATAAAATAATTCCTTTAAACCAAGTAGCACGCCTAAAACAGCGTGTAGAAATTGTAAATAACCTGTATAAATCTAATAAGGGAAAGTATCAACGACTAATTGTTACCCATGTAGATAGTAGAAGTGAAGGTCAAAACATTGATGTCTTCTTTTACCATCATGAGCATAGTAAGAACGGTAAAAAGCTAGCGGAGAGTATTCATAAAACCTTCGAAGCAAAGTATAAGAAATATCAGCCAAATAGAAGTTATGCAGGTACTTTTGAAGATAGAACATCTCTTTATTTAGTAAAGAAAACACACCCCGCAATGGCTTTTATTGAAATCGGAAATATTAGAAATGCCAAGGATCAAGTAAGAATTGTAGACCCAGATAATCGTCAAGCGCTTGCTAAGTGGATCAGTGAAGGTGTTTTACTGGATTTTGAAGAAAAGTAAAGGTTATGCTGCAATGTATTTTAAATAATACTGATGTAGCTCTGTTGGCTTTGCACCTAAGTAATATTTTAGATGAATCATTCCAAAATGCCATTGTAATCGAACCGTTCCACGTTCTTCATAACGTCTAGCAGATGTTGTAACGGCAGAAGAAATAATCTTAAAAGGTCTTAATTTATATACCCGTTGAATGAATTCATTGTCTTCATAAATGACGAAATTTTCATTGAAGCCATTAATGTCATGAAATAGTTTGTGAGTAATAAAAAGTGATTGATCACCGCCACGACAAATTTGATGGTTAATACGAGTGCACCAAGCGAAGAATTTTAAAAATCGACTATCACTATTAAAACGCATTTGAAAACAACCTACTTCAAAACCTTGGTCAATTTCATTTAAAATAGCTTGGTCATAATCTTTAGGAGGTAAGGAATCTACATGTAGAAAATAGAGAATATCGCCTGTAGCCCTATTAGCACCAATATTCATTTGAGTTGCACGTCCTTTTTTGCTCTTTATTACAGATGCTCCGTATTCTAGGGCATTTTCAACGGTTAGGTCTGTGCTACCACCATCTACTACAAGTATTTCTTTAATACAATCTGTGCTTGCATTAGTAGATATAGAGAGAAGTACATCAAAGATGTACTTCTCTTCATTCAACACCGGAATAATAATACTTATGGTTGGCTGCTTAGCACTCATAGGACAATGTTTGCTTTCTTATGGTAGCCAATTACTAGAAATCCTTACAATTGTTTGATCAATTCTTGAAATAACTTCACCATTTTAGGTTCGGTTTTTTCTGCAATTGAGATAATCTCACTTATATCAACAGGTTTAAGATTGTCTGGGTCACATTCATCGGTTAAAACAGAAACAGCTATAATAGGTAGCGATAAATGATTGGCAACAATAACCTCTGGCACAGTACTCATACCAACAGCATCTGCACCAATTAATTTAATCATTCTATATTCTGCCTTAGTTTCTAACTGAGGTCCAACAACAGAGGCGTATACGCCACTTTTTAATGAAATATTATGCTCTTTAGCTATAGCCATTAGCTTGTTTCGCATATCTAAATCGTAAGGTTCGGACATGTCTGCAAAACGCTCGCCAAATTCGCTAACACCTTTAAATGCCAAGGGCGATCCACCTTGTAAATTAATATGATCTTCAATGAGCATCATATCACCTTTTTTCAAATCAAGGTTTACGGCACCCGCTGCATTAGATATAAACAGTTTAGAAATACCTAACATGTGCATTACACGAATAGGGTAGGTAATATCTAAAAAGTCATATCCTTCGTATAAGTGAAAACGACCTTGCATAACCACAACCTTTTTGCCGCTAATTGTTCCATATACTAATTTACCAGTATGGAACTCTACAGTTGCTAATGGAAAAAATGGAATATGATTATAATGTGCTTCAATAGGGTCTTCAACACTATTTACTAATTTCCCTAATCCAGTACCTAATACAATACCGATTTCTGGTTTATCAAAACCTTTATTTTTAAGGTATGCTACAGATTCTAAAAGTTCTTCTTTCATCATAACTTCATATGTTTTAAAAAAGGCTCAAAGGCTTTAGTATCCTTTATGTCCTCGTAATAATCTACATCGTTTTTTGTTTCTAATAAGGCAGTGGTTTCATTTTCAAGATCAGCTAATGTGTCCTTTAAAACGGTTTCCGTTCCCCAAGTTTTATTTTTGAAAAGTGCTGGCATAAACTTTTTCATGCCCAGTAAATAATAACCGCCATCTTCAGCAGGACCAACTACAAAGTCATTTTTTTCTAAAGACTTAAAAGCATTTTCTAAATCTTCTTGGGAAAGGTCTAGCATGTCGCTGCCAATGATAATGATTTTTTGATATTCGTTTTGAAAACCTTCCTGAAAGGCATTTGCCATACGGATTCCTAAATCCTCGCCAACTTGAAGTTTCTTTCCGAATTTTTTATTATCCCAAATATCATTTTGCCAAATTTCCTCAGAATAATACACCAGTTTTTCAGCGTATAATTGGCTGGTAATAGCCACGGTATGATCTAATAGAAATTTATAAATGTCTAATGCCGCATCGTCACCAACAGTGGCAGCCAAGCGCCTTTTTCCCTTGCCAAGTTCAGGATTTCGAGTGAAAATAAGCAAAAGATTGTTTGAATTTGCAAGTGTAAAATCTATGACTTTATCGTCTCGCTCCGCTTTGTTATTCTGTAATATTCCCAAAGTAATTTTTTAATTATGCTAACTAATAAACTTTAACCCCTTCATGTAGTAGCTTTCCCCAATGTTTGTTAAAAGCATGAACACTATCGGTAACTATTTCTTTGTCGTTAAAAACTTCTCCTCCTTTATTCTTCCATTCAAAAATACCACCATGCAGGTTGAGAATTTTAGTATATCCTAGTTTTTTTAATTTTTCACCAATATTTTCTGATCTAACTCCTATAGAACAATAGACGATAATTGGTTGTGATTTTTCAGTTATGGTTTGAAGCACTTTTTCTTCATCGAATTTTTTATAGCCTACCCAAATGGAATTCTTTAGATGGCTAATTTCAAATTCTTCTTTTTCTCTGGTGTCTAAAAATAAGATGGAATCAGATTCAGGTAAATTGTCGAAATATGCATAAGGTATAGTGCCTTTGTTCCAAGTATTTAAAACCTTGGAAATTTCATCTTGTCCTAAACTTATTTTGGAAATTGAAAGGAAGATGAGTAAGCAGAATGTTAATTTATAATTGATTAAATTCATACTCACAAAGGTACTATAATTAGAATATAAGAAGTATCGGTATAAAAGTGAATTTATGGTTAAAACTATACGAAATAGCGGTTTAGGGGTAGTTATACTGCTATGTGTCTTATGCAATTTTAGTTGTAAGGAAGAAGCGAAGAATGAGATTGTTACAGGTGAAGTAGAGGTTACGGGACATTATGTAGAGCCATATAGGTCTCAGTTTCATTTTACACCAGAAGAGAAATGGATGAATGACCCAAATGGTCTCGTTTATAATGACGGAGTATATCATTTGTTTTATCAATATTATCCCGATAGTACTGTTTGGGGGCCTATGCATTGGGGGCATGCCGTAAGCGAAGACATGATGAAATGGAAGCATAAGCCTATTGCACTTTTTCCTGATAAAAACGGTTTAATTTTTTCTGGGAGTGCGGTTATGGATCATAATAATACTTCTGGTTTTGGAACAGAAGACAATCCGGCAATGGTGGCGATATTTACTTATCACGATATGGAAAGTGAGCAAGCTGGGAAAAAAGATTTTCAAACTCAAGGTATTGCATACAGTTTAGATAATGGGGATAGTTGGACCAAGTATAAGGGTAATCCAGTTATAGGTAATTCGGGAGTCAAAGACTTTAGAGACCCTAAAGTTTTTTGGAATGAGATTGATGAAAATTGGACTATGCTTTTAGTGGCGGGTGATCATTTGCAAATATGGAATTCCCCGGATTTAAAAAACTGGAAAAAAGTAAGTGTATTTGGCAAGGATAAAGGTGCGCATGGAGGTGTATGGGAATGTCCAGATCTGTTTCCTTTAAAAATTGAAGGTACAGAAGAAGTGAAATGGGTGCTTTTAATTAGTATTAATCCTGGTGCTCCAAATGGGGGTAGTGGTACACAATATTTTATTGGAGATTTTGATGGAACAACATTTACAACAGATCAAAAAGTGAATAAGTGGGTAGATTTAGGTAGGGACAATTATGCTGGTGTAACTTACAATGACGCGCCAAATGATGAACGTGTTTTTATAGGTTGGATGAGTAATTGGGATTATGCACGTGACACGCCAACAGAAAAATGGCGTAGCGCGATGACCGTGCCAAGAGAATTAACTTTGCGTAAAGTTGGTGATGAGGTGTCATTGTTCAATTATCCACTTAAAAACTTTGAGAAGCATGTTGCCTTGGCGTATCCTGAAAGTGTATTTCAAATATTGCCGACTAGAAAAAGAATAATTCCACTTAAATACAGTAACCAAAGTAAAACGAAGTTCACATTAAAAGTACCTAATACTCAAGTCTATTTTAGGAGCGAAAATGGAGATAGTTTAAGTATTGATATTAACCGTGATAAAAAACTAGTAACTTTTGATAGAAGAAAATCTGGTAAGGTTGATTTTAGTGATAAATTTTCTTCGGGTATTCAGCAAATGCAGATTCCTAATATCCCAGATGGACCAATTGAAATTGTTTTTATATTAGATCATTCTTCAATAGAGTTATTTATTAACGGTGGCCAGTATGTGATGACAAATCAAATATTTCCTAATGAATTTTATAGGGCAATATTCATAGTAAACACATCAGAAGAAAAATTTGAAATCGATGATTTTACAGAGCATAAGGTAGAACGTGTTTGGGATTAGTCTTTATTGAGACATTTCACGGGCTAAAACTTCAAGGTCTATGCCCATGTTTTCTCTATTTACTTTTACAATAGTTTCACGCAGTTGAAGTGGTAGAGCTTTGTAGCCCAATTTGGCTCCGAGTATCATACCGGCAATGGCGGCTACGGTGTCGTTATCGCGCCCGTAGTTAACAATAAATTGCATTGTTTTTTCGAAATCTCCGCGACCGTATTCTAGGGCAGTAACAAGTATTTGCCAAATTTCTGCAGAATGAAATGCAATACCACGTTCATCTTTTTCTAATAAGCGGAAAAGCATTTCTTGACGAATCCAATCCTTCTTAGTACCTAAAAAGCCTTTAGGTACTTTGTAAATAAGTGTGTCCTGTAGTAAAAGGGAGTCAAAAGTTATTTCATTTATACGGCGTACATTTATTTGAGCGCTATTTAAGATGCCGGTAGGTATACGCCCAACCAATCTACTATCTGCGTAACCAATTGGGTCTACAAACTTAGGTGCATTCATTATAGAGTCTAAATCTTGGGTTCTTGTTGCCATATATGTCATTGTCGAGACCAAGGCGGTAATATCTTTAGCATAACCAATATCAAACAGGCTTAGGTCATACGCTTTTTCATATGCCTCCAATGGCGATTTAGAAATAAGTCCGATCATTGGTGAGTACAATTGTCCGGCACAAGACATTTCTCCGCCATAAAAACGATTCTGTGCTTGTATATAGCTGTCATTATCTTTTTTGTAAGCCAATGATACCCGTGCCCAATCTTTGATCCAATCTATTTTTTCGATTTGGGTGTCTAGTGCATCTGTACTGGTTTGAATTTCTCCATCACCTAGTGATGTTGTAAGCGTATAGTAATAGTCAATAATAAATTCAGTAAAATTATCAGGGTTTGTTTTGTTCTGGTTGGCTTTGAAATAATGAACCATCAAGCTTTTCCATCGGGTATCATCAGTTGTAGCTCCTGCTAAAAGATTGTGTTCCCAAGTGCCTTCTGGCGATTGTTCTCGTACGGCAGGCGTTAGTCCGGTAATGTATCCGTATGTTAATTGAATATCTTTTCTGTGCCACATTTCGGTAGATGCACCCATAGCGTCACCAATTGCAGAGCCTACTAAAGCTCCTAAAACTTTATCGTAGTAAACTGAATCTGGTAACTGAGCTACATTGTCTGTATAGTTATTTGAAGAGGGAGTGGGGATATCAAATTTTTCAGCATCACTTTTGCACCCTATTAAGCAAATAAAAATAAAGATGAATAAATATTTCATGATAGAATCAGGTTTTTTGCCATGGTTAATAATTCTGCTTTTTCTAAAAGGGTTCTGTTGATAGGTAGCTGTGCTAAACCTATTAATCTTCTCATGATTTCTATACCGGCAATGTTCTGGAGAAGTTCACTGTCAATTTTAGAAGGATAAGAAGTTTCTATTTTTTCGATATAGGATATGTTATGTGTGGCAATTATAAGATGAGCGGCCATTACACCAAGGTCAAATTCTTTAAAGCCTAAAAAACCAAATTCTGGGTCAATAATAAAAAGTTGATTGTCTTTTAACATCCAACTACCAGGGTAATAATCGCCATGTAAAAGTGTGTTTCCTTGCGATAAATAGCGTTCGCCAATGAACGTAATTTTTTCTTTAAGCGATTCATCTTCCTTGTAAGGCAGTGATAATTCTTGTAGCCCCAGTTGAATGTCATTTAGGGAAAATCCGTTATCGGATAAAAATGGGAGAATGAAAATATGCTGATGATTAAGCTCGCGCATTTTAATATTGTCAGGGAAATTGCTTGGGGGCTTAGTGTTATGGATTTGATGAATTATTGCAATAAGAATATTGAACTGATTATTGCTGATATTTCGTTGTTTATATAAAAAAGTCATATCATCACAATCACCAAGGTCCTCCATTACTAGAATGTGAGTATCTGGGTCAAAACCGATGATTGTTGGAATGTGGGAGGTGATGTTGCTATTTTCAATAGCCTTGTAAAAAGTATTCTCTACCGCAATTCTATCTATAGGGGCTGGAATGTTCTGATACTTTTGAACAAAGGGCCTAGATTGTTTTACAATAATGGAACGTAAATTAGTAGCTACGCGAAGCACTACATTCATATTACCTTCTCCTGCTTTCGAAATCTGGGTAATTTTCTCTTGGTCTTTTAGCCAACCTTTAGATATTAAGTAATCTTGAAGAGAAATAAATGTACTGTCTTCGTTTATTTGTAACACAACCTATATATTTTCGTAATTTGAAAGATAGGTATTAAAACAAAAAAATCCTTACCGTTAAGTAAGGATTTATTGTGGTGCCTCCAGGAATCGAACCAGGGACACATGGATTTTCAGTCCATTGCTCTACCAACTGAGCTAAGGCACCATGTCGCTGTAAGCGGCTGCAAATATAATTTCAATTTTAGGATTTACAAACTAAATCGTGAAAAAAGAGAAATGTTTTTTTAATTTTTAATCTTTGCAACATGAATTTAATAATTGATGCAGGTAATACAAACGTCAAAATAGCAATATTTAAAAAGTCGGAAATAATTCATTTAGAGACTGTTGTTGTCGATTTGTTCGTTGAAGCCGTAAAAAAAATATTCAAAGATTATCCGATAATAAAATCTTCAATAGTTTCTAGTGTTGGATCACTTTCTAAGGAGCAAATGAAGGTTGTAGCCGTTTTTTGTGATTTACATGAGCTTTCTAATGCATCAAAAGTGCCATTTAAGAACTCTTACGCCTCGCCACAGACCTTAGGTGTTGATCGGTTGGCATTGGCAACGGCTGCTTATTATTTCAATTCTCATCAGAATAATTTGGTAATTGATGCGGGTACATGTGTTACTTATGATATGCTTAATGATTTTGATGAATATTTGGGTGGTGCAATATCTCCGGGAGTTCAAATGAGGTATAATGCGATGCATCAACAAACCGCAAAGTTGCCTTTACTCGAAAAAAAAGAGCTATTGGACTATATTGGTAATACTACAGAGAATTGCCTTCATAGCGGTGTAATAAATGGTATTACTCTTGAAATAGACGGTGTCATTGATCTCTACAGAGCTAGATTTGAAAATTTAACAGTTATTTTAACCGGAGGAGACACACTATTTTTGTCTAAACGATTAAAAAATACCATATTTGCGGATTCCAAATTTCTCCTGAAAGGGCTTAATTATTTGCTGGAATACAACAAGCACTAAATGATCAGAAAAATTGTAATTGCAATTGTATACATAACCACCGTGGGTATGTACGCTCAAGATGGTACTGTTTCTCCTTATTCCTTCTTTGGAATCGGTGATTTGAAAAACACCAGTACGGTAGAAAATCAAATGATGGGAGGCATCGGCGTCTATGCCGATAGTATTCATTTAAACTTGAAAAACCCAGCTGCTTATGGTAAGTTAGGTTTAGAGGTAATGGATAAAGAAGGTTTGGTAACCTATACTGCAGGTGTTTCTAACAAGCAGTATACTCTTAAAAGTTTTACAGAAGAACAGAAAAGTTCAATTACTAGCTTAGACTATTTAGCATTAGGCTTTAGTGTTGGTAAAGGATTGGGTATGGGCTTTGGTATTATGCCTTATTCTTCTGTTGGTTATAATTTGGTAGATGAACAGACAACCGCAAGCGGTTCTTTAATTAATGTATACTCAGGTGATGGTGGGTTAACGCGTGCTTTTTATTCTGTAGGATATGAAATTATAGAAGATTTAAGTATTGGAGCAACCATAAATTTCAACTTTGGTACTTTGGATAGTGAAAGATTACAGCAAGTTGAGGATATACAATTCGGAACTTTTGATAGACGTAGTTCTAGGGTTAACGGATTCGATTTTAATTATGCCTTAAATTATACACCTATAATAAAAGGAAGACAAAGGCTTCATACTTCTATACGTGTAAATACACAGGGTAATTTGGTATCTAGGAATGAAAGACAAATAGGTTCTTTTTCAGTAGCCAATGGCGGTACAATTGAAGAGATAGAGGTGAACTTGGCTTCTCAGAATTTAAGTAATACAGAATTAAAAATACCTACAACTACTACATTAGGTATAGGTTACGGAGAAGATTATAAATGGTTTGTTGGTGCAGAATATAGCTTTCAAGAGATGAGTTCTTTTGAGAATTCCTTCTTAGGTGCAGATAATATCTCTTACGAAGATGCTAGTTCATTTGCATTAGGTGCTTTTATTACACCTGATCATAATTCTTTTTCAAGTTACTTAAAAAGAGTTACTTATCGTGCTGGTTTACGTTTGGATCAGACGGGTATGTTGGTGGATGATGTGGATATAAATAACTTTGGCATAACTTTTGGATTAGGGTTACCACTGGGTAGAAGTTTCTCAAATCTTAACTTAGGTTTTGAATTTGGTAAAAGAGGAACTACTAGAGCAAATTTAATCGAAGAGAGTTATTTTAAGTTTAATGTAGGTCTTTCGCTTAACGATCGCTGGTTCCAGAAAAGAAAAATCAATTAATAAAAAATTAGTACATTAACCATTTAAAAAGAGAAAAAATGAAATCGAAACTTTACTTCACGGCAATAATGTTCCTTGGAATGATGGGAGTGAGCAATGCACAGGCACAAAACCCTGAATGTATGACTAACTTGTCTATATTTTCTGAGCATGCAAAAGTTAAAAATTATGATGCGGCTTATGAGCCATGGAAGATGGTTTATGAAACTTGTCCTCAATTAAATAATGCTATTTATGTATACGGAGAGCGTATACTTAAAGATAAGCTAGATAAGGCAACTGGTGCTGATAAAGAAAAATTTGCTAATGATCTTATGGGTCTTTATGACAATAAGATGAAGCATTTTGCATCTAAAACTAGTCAAGGCGAAACTGATGTCGATAAGGCAATGGTTATGTATGATAATAAAATGGCTGATGATGCTAAAATGTATAGCATGTTAAATGATGCTTTTACTAAGGATAAAGAGCACTTCACAAATCCAAAAGCATTATACATCTATTTTTCTAGTTTAGTTGATTTAAACAAAGCAGGTTCAAAAGATTTGCAAGAAGTTTTTGATGTATACGATGCGGTTACAGAGAAAATAGAAAATGAAAACGAAAAATTAACTGGAAAGATTGCTAAGCTTTTACCTAAAGAAGAGGCTGGTACTTTAACTTCTAAAGAGAAGTCTCGTTTAAAGTCTTACAATTCTTACTCAGAAGTATATGGTAAGATTGCAGGAAGTATCGATTCTAAATTAGGTCCTTTAGCAGATTGTAGTAACCTTATACCTTTATACGAAAAGAGTTTTGAAGAGAAAAAAGGTGATGTTGTTTGGGTGAAAAGAGCGGTAGGTCTTATGTTCAACAAAGAATGTACAGATGATCCATTGTTTCAAAAATTATTTGAAGCTCAATTGGCTTTAGATCCATCTGCTGATGCTTACGTATACGGAGGTACTTTGAAAATGAAGAATGGCGATACAAAAGGTGCTCTTGTAGATTTCGATAAAGCATTGACTTTAGAGACTGATAATGAGAAAAAATCTAAGATTGCTTATAAAGTAGCTGTAATTAATAAAAGAAAAGGAAGTAAGTCTACAGCACGTAGCTATGCACAAAAAGCAATTGATGCTAACGCATCTAATGGTCGTGCATATTTATTAATTGCTAACTTGTACGCAACTAGTGCAAATGATTGTGGTACAACCGCCTTTGAAAAGAGAGCAATGTATTGGAAAGCTGCAGATATGGCTAGAAAAGCTGGTAGAGTAGATCCATCGTTAAGTGGTTCTTCTAATCAAGCAGCAAACAGCTATAGTGCAAAAGCACCATCTAAAGAAATGATCTTTAGTTCTGGTATGGCTGGTAAAACTGTTACTTTCGGCTGTTGGGTTGGAGGTAGTGTGAAAGTACCTTCTTTATAGAAAAAATGAAACAGATTTATATTTTTAAAAGCATTGCCGTGGTATTTACCATGGCAATGCTTTTTTTATCTTGTCAAGATAATTACAAGAGAGTTGGTGAAGAGGCGGCAAAGAAAGTATACCCTAGAGGTGTGGTTGAAGATTTTGTGCTTACATATACCGAATCTCCAGAAAAATTAGGGTCTGAGGATGTAGGTTCTTCTAAGATATTGGCAGTATTGTCCGGTCCTATTAGAAATGATTTTGAACAACTTACGTTTCCATATCAAACCTTCCCGGAAGGCTTGTTAGTAGAGATTTTTAATGAGAAAAATGAAAAAACAACCATAGAAGCAGATTATGGAGTGTTGTACTCTAAGACTTCTATCGTAGATTTGCGCGGTAATGTACTTATAAAAGGTGATGATGGTAAAAAGTTAGCAACATCACAACTATATTACGATCGCGGTAATGAGTGGGCGTTCACTCAAGAAAAATTTACGTTTACCAATCCTGATGATGGAACGGTAATGGATGGCGAAGGTATGGATATTCAAAAAGACCTTAAGTTTTTAAATGCTCATAAAACTTATGGTTTAATGTTGATTAAGGAAGATAAAGAAAAAGATAATGATTAGTATTTTAAGGTATACAGAGTACTTATATGTTTTAGTAGCGGGTTTTTCAGTTTATAGAATATTTACTGATTGGAACACTGATAGAAGTATGGCTTATTTCTTCATATTTTTTGCAGTAGTTTCTATTGGAATGTTTTTGTTTAGAAGAAACTACCGAAAAAAATTCGAACAACGTAAACGGGATAATAACAATAAATAGTGGGTACAGCCGGTATTATCATTATACTTTCCTTAGTTTTTTCAGCATTTTTCTCAGGAATGGAAATTGCCTTTATTTCAGCGAATAAAATCCACATTGAAATAGAGAAAAAACAAGAAGGTTTTTTGGCTATGGTGCTTACCAGGCTAACCAAAAAACCATCAAAATTTATAGCGACTATGCTTATTGGTAACAATATAGCATTAGTTATTTATGGACTGTTCATGGGGGAATTACTCATGAATTGGTTTACTGGCATTGTTCCTAATAATGCTATTTTACAGTTGTTTATTACAGATTTTAGTCTGTTGACACAAACCTTGATATCTACGTTTATAATATTAATAACTGCAGAATTTTTGCCTAAGGTTCTTTTTCAGATTTATGCTAATAACCTATTGAAGTTATTGGCAATTCCTGCTTTTTTGTTCTATATCCTGTTCTCGTTTATTTCAGATTTCATTATTTGGATATCAGATTTAATATTGAAGCATGTATTTGGAACTTCTGGTGATGAGGTGCAATTGGCATTTAGTAAGTTAGAGCTTGGTGATTATATTACCGAACAGATGGAAGCTATTGAAGAAGAGGATGTGGTAGATACCGAAATCCAAATTTTTCAGAATGCATTAGAATTCGCGGCTGTAAAAGCACGTGAGGTTATGGTTCCAAGAACAGAAATCGTAGCGGTAGAAGTGCATGAGACTCCAAAAAATTTGGCAAAAATATTTACCGAAACCGGTTATTCAAAAGTGCTGGTATATAATGATACTGTAGATAATGTCATTGGTTATATACATTCCTATGAGTTGTTCAAAAAACCAAAGACTATAAAAAGTATTTTATTGCCTGTTGAGTTTGTTCCAGAAACCATGCTAATTCAAGATATACTTAATGTGTTGATAAAGAAGCGCAAAAGTATTGCGGTGGTGTTAGATGAATATGGTGGTACCTCTGGTTTAGTTACGGTTGAAGATATTGTAGAAGAACTTTTTGGAGAAATTGAAGATGAGCATGATACTACTGACTTAAGGGAAGAACGAGTAGATGAGCGTAATTTTCTTTTTTCTGCACGTTTGGAGGTAGATGATATTAATGAGAATTATAAATTAAATCTGCCAGTGTCGGATGAGTATGAGACACTTGGCGGGCTTTTAGTACATACATTAGGTGAAATTCCTGAAAAAGAAGTAGAGCTCACCATAGATACTTACAAGTTTACGGTATTAGAGGTTTCTAACACCAAAATAGATTTGATTTCAATAGAAGTTTTGGAACAAGAATAACAGTGCATCAATCAATAAATTAGGAGTCTTTTTAGTTTTTATTATTTCAATTAAAAATGGTAGTTTTGCCTCCCAATAACCACAAACGATTATTTTAAACGTTAATTAGAATGGCAGTATTAGAAAATATTAGGAAACGTACAACAGTGTTGATCTTGATTATAGGTTTAGCGCTTTTTGCATTTGTTATTTCTGGGGTTTTTACCAGTAGCAATTTAGGAGGAGAAAAAGTAGGCTCGTCTGTAGCTGAAATTAATGGAGAAGATATTTCTATTGATGAATTCAGACAAGAAGTTGAAGTAGCTTCAAATAGAGTTGGTCCAACGGCATCTTCTATGCAAGTTGTAAATCAAGTTTGGGAGAACAAGGTTAGACAAACAATTTTAGGAGAACAATTTGAAGATTTAGGTATCGGTATTGAGCAAGATCAAATTGTTGATTTTCTTAGGACTACGGGATATGCACAGAATCCTCAGTTTCAAAACCAAAATGGTCAGTTTGATCCAAACATCTTTAAGCAAACGGTAGCTGATTGGAAAGTTAATAACCCACCACAATATAGTGCTTGGTTGCAAACAGAAAACGAAATCGTTCAGTTAGCAAAAGAACAGACTTACTTTAATATGGTAAAGGCTGGTGTTGGCGCTACTTTGAAAGAAGGAGAGTTAGATTATAAATTGGCTAACGAAAAAATGGATATTAAGTATGTAAGAGTTCCTTACGCTTCTATTCCAGATAGTACTATAAATGTTACGAAAAGCGAAATTGCCGATTACGTTAGTAAGCATAAAGAAGAGTACAAGCAAGATCCTGCTAGAGATTTACAATATGTATATTTTCAAGAGAAGCCTTCTGAAGCAGATCAAACCGCTATTAGAGATGAGATTTCTAAACTTTTAGATGATACTGTTGAATATAATTCTCAAACAGACCGTAACGATACTATTAAAGGTTTCAGAAACACAAATGATGTTACTGTATTTTTAGATAGATATTCTGATACTAAATTTGATACCATATATAAGGCAAAGAAAAATTTACCTTCTAGTGTAGCTGATACTTTAATGAGCTTAAATGTTGGTCAGATCTATGGTCCTTATAAAGATGGAAATTCATACAAGATTTCTAAAATGATTGCTAGAAAGCCAAATGGTTCTGTAAAAGCAAGTCATATTCTTTTGGCTTATACAGGTGCTACAAGAGCTAACCCTGCAGTAACAAGAACTAAAGAAGAAGCAGAAGCTAAGGCAAAGGAATTATTGAGAGAGGCTAAAAAATCTGGAGTTGTGTTTGCTGAATTGGCAAGGGATAACTCAGACGGACCGTCTGCACCTAATGGTGGTGATTTAGGTTATTTCCAAAAAGGTGTTATGGTACCTAAATTCAATGATTTTGCTTTCAATAATAATGAAGGTTCAATTGGGTTGGTTGAAACTGATTTTGGTTTTCATGTTATTAAGATAGATGATAAAGAAGATATAGTTCAAATAGCTACAATGGCTAGAGAAATAGTGGCATCAGAAGAAACAATAAATACATTGTTTACAAATGCTACTAAATTTGAAATGGAAACTACAGATGATGAAAGTGCATTTTCGGCATTGGCTAAAAAAGAGGAATATGTAGTTCGTCCTGTAAATAAGATTAAGGCTTTAGATGAAAATCTTCCAGGGCTAACAAATCAAAGAAATATTGTTCAGTGGGCTTTCAGTACAGATACTGAAGTAGGTGATATTAAAAGATTCAACATCAATAACGGTTATGCAGTAGTTCAGTTAACAGGTAGTTATGCTAAAGGTGTAATGAGTGCTGAAGATGCTTCTGTTCTTGTTTTGCCAATCATTAGAAAAGAACGTAAGGCAGCAAAAATAATCGCAGCCAATAAGGGTAAAGATATGAGTGCAATTGCATCTGATAATGGTGCAAGTATCTCTAATGCTTCAGCGCTTACTGTAAAATCTCCAACTATTCCAGGAGCAGGTAGCGAACCAGTAGTTGTAGGTACTGCCTATGGAATGACAGCTGGAGCAACTTCTGGTTTGATTCAAGGTAATACAGGAGTTTTCAAAATAGAAATCGTAAAGAAAACAGAAGCTCCTAAATTGGATAATTATAGTGTATATGCTAATGCTTTAAAAACAGGAGCAGCTAGTCGAGTAAACACTGCAGTATACAATGCGTTGAAAGATGGTTCTGAAATTGAGGATAAAAGAGCTACTTTCTACTAGTAGTTATTTTAAGAGTTATATAAAAAAGCATCCATTTTTGGGTGCTTTTTTTTTATAAGATCATTTTTGGATAAGGTAGAATAGTATTGTAGCCTTTGTTCTTGAAATAAGAAATATCAGAAGCTGTTCCCGTAACTAGGACGAAATCACCACCCCAAGCTCCTAGGCTTTTAATAGTACCGTTGTAATCTGAAAAAAGAGAATTCTTTACAGTAGGTATTTGAAGTGTTTTAGATAATATAGTTTCATGTTCATTCAATAGAAGTTCAAAATCTACTAAATGCTCACATGTTATTATTTTCTCAGTAATCTCGTCTATTTTTAATATCAGCTTTTCTTTATTGAAATCTAAATTTCTATAACTATTTATAGCATCTCTACTATTCTTCTTCTGGTTGAGGTATACAAAAAACAGCTGGTCCTTGAAGTTAGGGTCGAAAACCACTTTATCTACTGTTGGTTTAAAACCGTTCCTTTGATAGGTAATTGCGGTATTATGGGTTGCACAAGCAATATCATACCCGCTACCACCAAAAGTAGCCTCTAGTAATTGGTAGGGGTTTACTTCTGCCCAAGTTGCAATATTTGCAATTAATGTTGAAGAAGTGCCTAATCCCCAATCTCTTGGGAAGGTAGCTTTGGCTTCTGCCGAATAAAAATCTGTTGAATGTTGTAAAAACGATGGATTTAATTTTTTAGCTTCTAAAAGAATTTGAGATAATCGATATGCTACTTCTCTATCCGAAGTGTGGATTGTTTTTAAATCGTTTTTCGAAAATTCAGAACTAAACCAAATATTATCGCTTTCATCTAAACTGTTCCAAACAAAATTTTCGGAATCTGAACCTAATAAGGTTAAGGACTGTCCGAATTTAGTGGGTAGGGCTAAGCCTTTAGCGCCATCAAGAATAGCATATTCACCTGTAAGCAATAATTTTCCGTTACTATAAAATTCCTTGGTCATTTATAAGCGTCTTATTATCTCAGGTTTTTCAGTTGAAGTTCAACTCCGTGATGTGTAACAGGGTTGGTTTTAAAATATTCTACCAATGTAGCTTTTTCATTCTCATCGGCTCCAAGTTGGTTTAAGATATTTAATAGGTGCATTTTCATATGCCCTTTTTGAATACCTGTAGTTACCAAAGAGCTAACTGCCGCAAAATTTTGTGCAAGTCCGGCGACAGCAACAATTTGCATTAATTCTTCTGCAGATGGACGTTGAAGAATTTCAAGATTCAATTTTACTAATGGATGTAAATTTGTAAGTCCACCAACGGTACCTAAAGCCAATGGTAGCTCAATCCAGAATTTGAAAATTCCGTTATTAATCTCAGCGTGTGTTAAACTACTATATTGTCCGTTTCTGCAAGCATAGGCATGTACACCTGCTTCAATGGCTCTAAAATCGTTCCCTGTAGCTAGAACCACAGCGTCAATTCCGTTCATGATTCCTTTGTTATGAGTGACGGCACGGTAAGGCTCTACTTGGGCAATTTTTATAGCTTGTATTATTTTTTCACCGGTTTGTTGTGGAGTTAGCTCATTAGTTAACTTTAAATCTTCTAAAGGGCAACTGACAGTGGCGCGTACCGTACAATTAGGAACATAGTTGGATAGTATGCTCATTACTACTTCTACGTCTCTTTCCTGGGCGGAGAATCCGTCAAAACTTGCAGCCTCTTTTTTTAAGATAGTGGCAAATTGTTCTAAGCAACTATTTATGAAATTGGCCCCCATGGCATCTTTCGTTTGAAAGGTTGTATGAAGTTGAAAGTAGTGATCTAACTCTAAGGTTTTATCTCTTAAAATTATATCTGAAATACCTCCACCTCTCTTTTCCATGCTAGTCGTTAAAGAAGCGCTTTCTGCAAATAAAATGGGTTTTAAATAAGTGAAAAACGATTTCAATTTTGTGGCATCACCTTTAAAGATAAAATGAACTTGACCTACTTTTTCAGTACCTAAAATTTCAGCTTTGAATCCACCTCTTTTTAGCCAGAACTTGGCAGCTTTACTTGCTGCGGCAATGACAGAACTTTCTTCAATAGCCATTGGTATAGCATAAAGCGTATCATTAATCAAGAAATTTGGTGCAATGCCTTGGGGTATGTAAAGGTTGGTGAGTGTGTTTTCAATAAATTCATCGTGCAGCTGCTGAATGCTTTCGTTTTGATTCCAATACGTTTGCAGAATTTTCTTTGATTGTTCTTTATTTTGAGTGTAACTTGCGGTAATCCAATCTATTTTTTCTTCTTTCGTAAGTTTGGAGAAACCACTTATTGGCTTGGTCATTTAGGTATAACTTTCTTCTATGGTTGATGTTAGGTAAAGGTCAAAATTTACAAAAATCGTACATGTTATTACGGTAGTAAAGATAAGCATATTGACAAGAATCTATTTTAACTTGGCAAAGCGTTAAATGCGGTTTCTTTTTTTGGGTAAAGCGTGTTTTTTTGAGGAAATAGTGGTAAACTTGAGAGATTTAACAAAATTCAATAATTTATGCGAAAAACACACTTATTTGCGTTGATTTTACTTTCATTCAGCGTATTTACTTGGGCACAGGAAAAACAAATTGAAATTTCTGAGATTTATCAAGGCGCTTTTAGAACTGAAGGGATGGATGCGCTAAGATCTATGAAGAATGGCACCCAATATACCGTTCTGAACAGAAATAGATTTAACCAAACAACTTCGGTTGATAAATATGATTATAAGACCTTAGACAAGGTTTCTACAATAGTATCATCTGCAGATTTAGCAGATATCTCTTCATTTTCAGCATACAGTTTTAGTGCAGATGAAAAAATAATAATATTATCAACTGAAATAGAGCCAATATTCAGACACTCTACTTTGGGTATATTTTATGTGTATGATATAGACTCTAAGCAGGTAGTAAGAATAAGCGACGCTAAAATACAAGAGCCGACACTTTCACCAGATGGAAAGAAAGTTGCATACGTAAAGGATAATAATATTTACCTATTTAGCATAGCAACAGGTGAAACCAAACAGGTTACAGTTGATGGAGCTAAAAATCAAATTATTAACGGAGTAACAGACTGGGTTTATGAAGAGGAGTTTGCCTTTGTTCGTGCCTTTGAATGGAATGCCGATGGTTCTAAAATAGCTTTTCTTCGTTTTGATGAAACCAATGTTCCAGAATTTTCTATGGATGTTTACGGAACGGGATTATATCAACAACCACACGTTTTTAAATATCCAAAAGCAGGGGAGAATAACTCGATAGTTAGTTTACATCTTTTAGATGTTGCCAGTGGTGCTATTTCTGCCGTTGATTTAAATGATGCTTACTACATACCTCGTATCAAATGGAAAAACCATAAAAATATGTTGAGTGTTCAAACCTTGAACAGACATCAAAATCATTTAACAATGTATTCTGTGGATGCTAAGAAAGGCGATGTTTCTGTTTTGTTGGAAGAGAAAGACGATGCGTATGTAGACATAACGGATAACCTAACATTTTTAGAAGATGATAGTTTTATCTGGTCTAGTGAAAAGGACGGATGGAACCATATTTATTTACATGGCGAAGATGGTAAATTAATGAACCAAATTACCAAGGGAGATTGGGAAGTAACCAACTATTACGGTTATGACCAAGATGAAGATAAAATCTATTACCAATCTACAGAAAATGGTTCTATAAACCGTGGCGTTTATAATATTAGTAGCGGCGGTGATGACAAGAAGGCATTAGCGGTTACTAAAGGAGCAAACAATGCTTCATTTAGTACAGATTTCACATATTTCATTAATACGTTTTCTAGTGCAGAATTACCTCCAGTGTTTACATTGCATCAGGCAATTAATGGAAAGAAAGTAAAAGATATAAAGGACAATAAACAGTTATTGGAAAGATTGAATGGCTATGCTGTTAGTCCAAAAGAGTTCTCTACTATTTCTATAAATGGTAATGATCTTAACATGTACATGATTAAGCCGAAAGATTTCGATCCTTCTAAAAAGTATCCTTTATTTATGTATCAATATAGCGGTCCTGGTTCACAGAATGTTTCTAATAGCTGGATGGGAGCTAATGATTATTGGCACCAAATGTTGGTGTCTGAAGGATATATTGTTGCATGTGTAGATGGTCGTGGTACAGGTTTTAAAGGAAGAGATTTCAAGAAAATTACTCAAAAAGAATTAGGCAAGTACGAGGTAGAAGACCAGATAGCTGCTGCGATAAAACTAAGTAATTTACCATATATTGATGAACAAAGAACAGGTATATGGGGTTGGAGTTATGGTGGCTTTATGTCAACCAATTGTATTTTAAAGGGTAATGATACTTTTGAAATGGCAATAGCAGTTGCTCCAGTTACATCATGGGCTTTTTATGATACAATTTATACAGAGCGCTATATGCAAACGCCACAGGAAAATCCTAGTGGATATGATGATAACTCGCCATTTAACTATCCACAGTTATTGGAAGGAGATTATTTGTTGATACATGGTACTGGTGATGACAATGTACATGTACAGAATTCTATGCGTATGGTAGAAGCTTTGATTCAAGCGGACAAGCAGTTCGATTGGGGTATCTATCCAGATAAAAATCATGGTATTTATGGTGGAAATACAAGAATTCACCTTTATAACAAAATGACCGATTTTATAAAAGAGAAATTATAAACTAACTAATTGAATTATGACTGAAAGTACTGAAATTTCAGACCAGAAACAGATTTTTGGACACCCACAAGGTCTGTTTTACTTATTTTTTGCCGAGTTATGGGAGCGTTTTAGCTTCTACGGTATGCGTGCGTTGCTTACGCTTTATATGATAGATGTAATCTTTCAAGCTTTGGCTGAAAGAGATTACGCTACGGCGGCGGTATATTCCTCTTATGGATCATTAGTTTACGCTTCCACGGTTATAGGTGGAAAATTATCTGATAAGATATTGGGAATGCGAAATTCAATTTTCTTAGGTGGAATTTTAATGTCTATTGGTCACTTTGTTTTGGCTATTGAAGATAACATGGCATTTTTCTTTGCATTATCGTTGATTATTGTAGGTAATGGTTTTTTTAAACCTAATATCTCAACATTCGTAGGAACATTATATGAAAAAGGAGATCCTAAAAAGGATTCTGGTTTTACCATATTTTATATGGGTATTAATATTGGCGGCTGGGTAGCTCCTTTGTTATGCGGTTGGTTAGCTGCTACATATGGTTGGCATTACGGATTTGGTTTGGCAGGTATTGGTATGCTAACAGGCTTAATAGTTTTTTGGAGAGGTATCCAAACCAATGTATTTGGTGATAGGGGATTACCGCCAAATGAACATGTGTTAGAAAAAAAGGTGTTAGGTATAAAACAGGGTATTCTAGTGCCTGTATTAGCTGTACTTTCTGCACCGTTAATTGCTTTGTTATTAGCATCTTATAAAGCTATAGCAACCGATGGTATGTTCGCTGATCAAAACATTGTGAACGTAATCTTTACAGGAATAGGTATTGCAGTACTTGCTTACTTGGCTTATGAAATGTTTAAGGCCAATGTTAAAGAGAGAAAAGAGTTGTTTGTAGCAGTATTGCTAACATTCTTTATGACCATATTTTGGGGTTTCCATGAGTTGTCAGGTAGTGTTATTACACTGTTTGCTGCTAGAAACATTGATTTAGATGGAATAATGTCCGCAGCCCAAACAAATTCATTGAACTCCATGTTCATTATTATATTAGCCATTCCAATATCAATGATGTGGACATGGTTGAGCAAGAAGAAATGGAATCCTAGAACACCATATAAATTTGGTTTAGGATTGCTTTTTGCAGGTATTAGTTTCTATGTACTTGCCTTAAGTGGGGGTAGTGCTAATGAAAGCGGCTTTGTTCCTTTTGCATACTTATTGTTAATGTATTTCTTGTTATCTGTTGGGGAGTTATTTATGTCTCCTGTGGGGCTATCTAAAATGACAGATTTAGCACCATTACGCTTAATAGCATTTATAATGGGTGTTTGGTTTTTGTCATCCGCGTTTGCTTTTCAAATAGTAGGCTTTATTGGTAAGCAATTAGCCATTGAAAGTACAGATAAAAATGTTGGTGGTTTTGAAACGCTAACGGTGTATACAGATGGGTTTATGTTAATAGCTAAATACGCCTTAGGTGCTGGGGTAATAGTCCTTTTGGCGTCACCTCTAATTAAAAAATTAATGGGTAAAGTTCATTAATTTAACTTACTTAAAATTATAATATCCCTTTTCGCCAGTATAGTGAAAGGGGATTTTGTTTTTTATACATGTAGCTTTCCAACGATTAATATAACTTTTGTAATTACTTCCATCTGCAATAATTTCATTTGGCATCAAACTATCAATTAGTCTGTCTAAATTAATTCTTGGAGATTGGGTTAGAAGGATTTTTGGAGATGTTAAGTTTGGATAAATCCCCATACTATCAATAATCAATAACGATTTCTCATGAAAAGAATAGCTATTATTTAGAGAATCATATTTTATATTATCTATGCGTTCGGCAGTTTTGTAATCGGAGATTAGATAATCTGGCGTATTATTTTTGTTGGTTATGATGGATAGGTTAATTCCGTTTCTATTTATAATAATAGTTTTTCTTGTTTGATGTAGGACTAATATTTCTGACTTTTTATTAGCCTCAAAATCTTGATATATCGTCCAACCTTGAAAACATAAGATGCTCATTAGGAAGAAAATTATTCGTTTATAGCTGAATTTTGTGAAAAGTTCAACGCCTATCACAAGAACTAAAATTGATAGTAATAGCTGTATGAAATCAAAAGAGATTGCACTGAAAATAAAATTTTCCTGTTTTGCGACCCATGCAATAAGACTATTCATTAGACCGATAATTTCGTTGTAAATCCATACTAATGGATAAGGAAGCCAATTTAGCAAGGTCAAGAATATCACTAAAATACCCATACCTAGAATTACACCCAAAGCAGGTACTATTACTAAGTTTGAAATAAAGAACAACCCTGGAAACTGATGAAAATAATACAGACTAATAGGTAAGACCCCTAATTGAGCAGCAACACTAACACAGAACAATTGCCAAAAATATCGTACCGCTTTATTCTTTGGAAACCATATTTCTTTAAGCAACGGAAATATCCATAATATGGCAAATACGGCAGCATAACTCATTTGAAACCCTACTTGAAATAATAGGTTGGGATTGATGAATAAGAGTATGAAGAATATGGAAAGTGCGAGAATATTAAACGTATTGCTGGGTCTATTTAGATAGAGTGCGTAGGCTACAAAAGTAAACATCGTAGTAGCACGTATAATACTTGCAGATAGACCTGCTATAAAAGCGAATGCCCATAACAAAATAACAGATAGGATTAGGGTAATGGTTCTGCCCTTAGGGAAATATTGTAGTGGACTTAGTAAAAACTGAATCAGTAATAATAAGATACCAATATGCAAACCCGATACAGCTAAAATATGAACGGCACCTGCTTTCTGGTAGTTAGTATAAGTCTCCTCTGAAATTTCTGAACGTTGACCTAAGAGCAAGGCTTGAATAACACTTAATTCATCAGTTCCGAAATTTTTATGATTAAGTTTTTTTATAATATGATTTCGCGCCTTAGCAGCAATACCTATTAGGGTTACTTGTGAGTTTTTTATCTTCACAAATGTACCTGGGTTAATCTTCATATTATGGTAGACCCCTAGATTTTCTAAATACTTTTTGTAATTAAATTGATGCGGATTTAAAGGAGGGGAGATAGATTGAATATCTGAATAGGTCAACAGCTCATCATCAACATTCAAGGTTTGATGCGTAGAGTCTTTTGGTATAGTAATTAATAGTTTACCACTAAATTTCTTATCATCAATACTTTCAACCGATGCAAAATATCTATTTGAGTATTGATTAGGTTTTAGTATTTCTTTTATTTTTAAACTCCAAAGCGCGTCTTTTGTTTGAGTGTTTTTACTGTAGTGATTACGGTTATTTATTGGTTGAGCAGCAGTATAACTGTAGATGCCTAAAAATATAAATGATAATGTAACAATGGCTCCAAATAGAATTGATTTTGTATTCTTTTCAAAAATGAAAATAGTGGTAAGAAGAACAAAAAGAAAAAGAGTTATAAAAAGGAGATGTATAGGGTCAAATGAAAAGTAATGACCTATTAAAATTCCAACAATGAGTAAAAGCGTTAATCTGATAGGAATAAACGCTAAGAGTTTCATGTTATAAAATTCTTGTAGCCTTTACAAATGCTTGGTTCCAAAAGCCGTCTCTTAAAGATGAGACGGTAACGCCGCGAGATGTTGATGCGTGAATAAAAGTTATTTCGTCATTATCGGTTCCTACAACCATACCTACATGGTTAATACGTTTAGAACCTCTGCTAGTTTTGAAAAATAAAAGATCACCTTTTTCTACATTTTTAACCGTAACACGGTGCCCCTCTTCTGCCATATGAAAAGAAGTTCTTGGTAGTAGTACATCATGCTCACCAAAGGAAATATAAAGCAAACCAGAGCAATCCATTCCTTTTTTAGTAGTTCCGCCAAACTTATACCTGGTGCCAGAAAATGAAAGTGCTGTGTTAATTATTTCGTCTGCCTTGGTATTTGTGATAGAACTGTTGACACTACGTTCTTCTGTTTTAGTTGGGGCTGTCGTATTACCAGTTCGTGCATTGTTAGCAGCTGCAACAGATATTTTTCGCTCCTTGTCAGAAGTAGTGTTTTTTTTAACTCCACAACTGGCTAAAAAGCAAATAACAATAAAGTATGGTAGTATGCGCATAAAAACAGAGTGTACCCTTTAGTACGTATAACCTCAAAATTATATAATTATTTTTTAAAATTATTAATCCTAATGAGTTTTGGCATTTTTAATGATTAACGAAGCAGCTTTTGAACTTGCTCCAGAACCTCCTAATTTGGTAATAAGCTCGTCATAAGCATCTATTTGCTTTGATCTTTCTTCTCCTTTTAAGATCAAGTTCAGTTCTTTTTTTAGATTCTGTTTGGTAAAATCATCTTGTATTAATTCCTTAACTACTTCTTGCTGCATAATTAAGTTCACTAAAGAGATGTATTCTAAAGTGATTATTCGCTTTGCAATTTGATAAGAAATCCAATTTGCTTTATAGCAAACAACTTGTGGCACTTTAAATAGAGCTGTTTCTAAAGTTGCCGTACCACTAGTGACTAATGCAGCAGTTGAAATGGTGAGTAAATCGTACGTTTTGTTTTGAATGAATTTTACATTCGCATCATTTAAAAATGTAGCGTAAAACTCTTTGTCTAAACTAGGTGCGCCGGCAATAACAAATTCATAATCACTAAAATCTTCGGTTAACGAAAGCATTAGTGTAAGCATTTTTTGCACTTCTTGTTTGCGACTACCTGGTAATAGTGCAATTATCGGTTTATTAGGGTCTAGTCCATTAGCGGCCCTAAATGTATGTTCAATTAATTCTGGCCTGTTTGCGATTGCATCCAATAATGGGTGACCAACAAAATTGACTGGGTAATTGTGTTTCTTTTCGTAAAATTCTTTCTCAAATGGCAGAATCACATACATGTGGTCGACCGTCGCTTTTATTTTTTCTATTCTACCTTCTCTAGAAGCCCATATTTGAGGAGAAATATAATAATTGGTTTGGAAGTTATGATCTTTCGCCCATTTTGCAATACGTAAGTTAAATCCGGAGTAATCTATGAATATAATGGCATCAGGTTTGAATGCGGCTATATCTTGTTTGCAAAATTTAATGTTTTTAAAAATGGAATTTAGATTTAAAATAACCTCTAAAAATCCCATGAAAGCCAATTCTTTGTAGTGCTTTGCTAAGGTTCCACCAGCTTGTTCCATTAAATCACCGCCCCAACATCTAATATCGGCATGTTCATCTTGTTTCTTTAGCTCCTTAATTAAATTAGACCCATGAAGATCACCAGATGCTTCGCCCGCAATTATATAGTATTTCATTTTAAAAAACTTTGTAGTAAAGAATTACAAATGCGGTTAAGATGGTAGCGATTAAAACTCCTTTTGCTCTATGATCTCTTTTGATTTTCAGGAAACCGAAAAAAGCAATTAAGTTGAGAATGGCTCCCAAAGCCAAAAGACTGCCAACATGTTCTTGAGCAACGGCTGCTTTATAAGTTTCAGCAATACTTAACTCTGAGAATAAAAGAATATATAACAAAGTGCCAATAGCATTGGCAATTATGCCTACTATAAAACCGATTAGGATTTCTTTTTTGGTATTCATTTAAAATATTTGTGCGTGATTATTATAATCTATGAATTGTATTTTATTAAAATTCCCACGTATTCAACTCCTGAATTACGTGATGCGCGGTTAAATCGAATTGGGTTGGAACCACAGAAATATAACCATTGGCCAAAGCCCATTCATCGGTATCCTCGCCTTTGTCCAATAATTCAAATTCACCCGTAAGCCAGTAATAATCTTTACCCATTGGGTTGGTACGTTTATCAAACTTTTCTTTCCAGTTAGCTTTTGCTTGTCTGCAAACTTTAATGCCCTTAATTTCTCTTTTGAGAAGCTTAGGGATATTTACGTTAAATACAGTGCCTTTAGGAATTCCGTTTTCCAAAGCTTGGGTAACTATGGTGTATATATAGTCTTGTGCCTGCGTAAAATCTGCATCCCAATTGTAATCGCATAATGAAAAACCTATTGCGGGAATACCTTCAATACCTGCTTCAACGGCAGCACTCATGGTGCCAGAGTAAATTACATTTATAGAAGAGTTAGATCCATGGTTTATACCGCTAACACAAATATCTGGTCTTTTAGGTAAGATTTCCTGCAGAGCTAATTTCACACAATCCGCCGGGGTTCCACTACAGCTATATTCATCAATATTATCGCTGTCAAGGTCAATTTTCATTTTCTTAGAAAATAGGGCGGTATCTAGGGTAATGGCATGTCCCATGCCAGATTGTGGACTATCTGGAGCTACCACAACTACATCTCCTATTTTTTTCATGATAGAAATTAGCATTCGTAAGCCTGGTGCGGTAATGCCGTCATCATTTGTTACTAAGATTAAGGGTTTTTCCATAACACATACTTTCTGTAGTAAAAATACGTTTTTAAATATGATAAGCCCGAAATGCCGTTTAACAAAAAATTAATTCTAAGCACAATAAATGGCATGGTTTTTTCTTTACCTTAGGGGTTTAAGTGGCTATTGCTGTCGCTAATAACCCTCAAATTCGGAGATATTGAAAAGGAAAGTAAAAGATAATTTTATGAAAAGAAATTTAGCCTACGTACTGTTATTAATGCTCGCAACAGTAGCATCGTGCAGTTTTACCAATAAAACGTTTGAAAATGACGATAAAGATAAATTGTTGTTGGATTTAATTACATATGTTTTAGAAAAAGGACATTATGAGCCTAAAGTGCTTAACGATGATTTTTCTGTACATGTCTTTGAAGATTTTATTGATGTAATAGATCCTACTAAAAGATATTTTGTAGCGTCTGATATTGCTGAATTTGAAAAGTATAAATATCAGATTGATGATGAAATTAAAAATACAGATATCACTTTCTTCAATGTAGTATATGAAAGGTTAATGCAACGTATGGGCGATGCTAAGGGTATTTATAAGGAAGTTTTAGAAACACCTTTTGATTATTCTGAAAACGAAAGTATTAGTATTAAGTATGATGAAGAGCCTTTTGCTGCAGATAGAGAAGAGCTTAAAGAACGTTGGAGAAAACAATTGAAATATGCAACCTTAGGGACATATGATTCAAAAATTTCTCATATGGAGAAAGAAGTTGTTTCAACTAAAAAGCATGAAAATGGCGAAACGATAGAGGTGTTGGATAATGTTAAAGTAAATGATGACCATGACCATAGCGCTCATACTCCTGAAGAAGCAGAATTAGAATCTAGAAAATCTACTGAAACTACTTTAGATGAATTCTTTGATTTTGTTGAAGATTTGGAGCGTAAAGATTGGTTCGTACAGTACATCAATACTATTGTAGATGAATTTGATCCACATACATTTTATTTCGCTCCAGAAGAAAAAGAGAAGTTTGATACTAGCATGTCTGGTAAATTTGAAGGAATTGGAGCAAAACTTCAGAAAAAATCTGAAGGAGCAAAAATAGTTGAGATTATTTCTGGTGGTCCAGTATGGAGAGATCAGCGATTAGAAGTTGGTGATGAAATTATCAAAGTAGGTCAGAACGGAGAAGAGCCGATCAATATTATTGGTATGCGTTTAGATGATGCTATTAAATTAATAAAAGGAGCTCAAGGTACTATCGTTGATTTAACGGTTAGAAAGGTAGATGGGTCCTTAGACGTTGTTTCTTTAACAAGAGATGTCGTTGAACTAGAAGAGTCTTATGCGAAATCAGCAAATATTATTAAAGGTCAAGAGAAATTTGGGATAATAAACCTTCCAAAGTTTTATGTTGATTTCAATGATTATAGTGAAAGAAATGCTGCAACGGATGTTGCCAAAGAAGTAGAGCGTTTAAAAGAGGAAGGCATGGAAGGTCTTATTCTTGATTTACGTGATAACGGAGGTGGGTCTTTAAAGACTGTTGTTGAAATGGCTGGTTTGTTTATAAAAGATGGTCCAATAGTACAGGTGCAGTCAAAAGATAAAGGCAAAGATGTATATGATGATAAAGATGAAAGAATTCAATGGGATGGTCCATTAGTAATTCTTGTAAACGAATTATCTGCGTCGGCTTCAGAGATTTTAGCAGCTGCAATGCAAGATTACAAGAGAGCAATCGTAATTGGTAGTAAGCAGACTTTTGGAAAAGGAACGGTACAGAATGTAATTCCGTTGAACAATATGCTGCGTAGTAATGAGCATGGAGATTTAGGTGCTATAAAAATTACAACTCAGAAGTTTTATAGAATTAACGGTGGTTCCACTCAGTTAGAAGGTGTAAAGAGTGATATTGTTGTGCCGGACAGGTATAGCTATATTGATTTAGGAGAAAGAGATCAGTCTAATCCATTAGGATGGGATAAGATTACACCTGCTGATTATAAAATTTGGGATGGTTATATTGACTATGAAAAAACCGTTGCTGATAGTAAGAAAAGAATGGCTTCTAGTCAACAAATTAAATTGATTGAAGAAAATGCAAAATGGTTGAAGGCGGAACAAGATGAGACTGAAATTTCATTAAACTTCGATGTGTATAAAGAAGAAAAGGATAAGGATAAGGAACAGTCAGATTACTTTAAAAGATTGACTGATTATGATTCTAAACTTACATTTCAGTCTTTAGGTTATGAAGAAGAGCTATTTACTAAAGATTCTGTATTACGTGAAAAACGTAACAGATGGCATAAATATTTAGCAAAAGATGTTTATGTTGAAGAAGCGGTAAACGTTTTAGAGGATTTGAAAATGAACAATATTAAACAAGGTAAACTGGCTAGTGTAAAGAACTAGAATAAAAGTGTTATAAAAAAACCCGCTGCATATATTATGTAGCGGGTTTTTTGTTGTTTAAAATTATAATTATTTTATTGCAACTTATCTGCATGCAATTGGCGAAGTTTAGCCAATTTAGGATTAATAACTACTTGGCAATATCCCTGCTCTGAGTTATTCTTGTAATAATCTTGGTGATCTGCTTCTGCATCGTAAAAAATACCTAGTGCACTTAGTTCGGTTACAATTGACTTTTCGTAAACCGCTTGCATTTCTTCTAAAACGACTTTCGCCTTTTTCTGTTGCGCATCATTATGATAATAAATTACAGAACGATATTGGGTTCCTGCATCTGCACCTTGTCTGTTTAAAGATGTAGGGTCGTGTGTTGTCATGAAAATGATAAGAATATCTTCATAAGATATAATCGATGGGTCAAAAGAAACTTGTACAACCTCTGCATGACCAGTTAATCCAGAGCAAATTTCTCTATATGTTGGTCTGCCAGGGGCTTTCCCTCCAGTATACCCAGAGACAACTTTATGAACGCCTTTTACCTCTTGAAGTACCGCTTCGGTACACCAAAAACATCCACCACCAACGGTGGCAATTTCTAAATTAATATTAGCCATTAGACCCCTCCTTTTCTAATTGCATAGATTCAGAGTTAATACAGTAACGCAATCCGCTAGGTTCTGGGCCATCAGGAAATATATGACCTAAATGGGCATCGCAAGTATTGCATAAAACTTCTACACGGACCATACCAAATGAAACATCCTTATGGTATTTTATCGCATTCTCTTTAATAGGTTGAGTAAAGCTTGGCCACCCAGTACCAGATTCGAACTTAATAGTAGAATCGAATAAAGGCGTGCTACAACAAACACATTCATATTTTCCAGCTTCATGGGCGCTACATAATGCACCAGAATGTGGGGCTTCCGTACCTTTTTTTCGAGTAACTCTAAACTGCTCAGAGGTCAGGATTTCTTTCCATTCCTGTTCTGTTTTTTCAACTCTTCTATCAGGTTCAGGGTTACCATCTACTGAAAAATGAATTATATCTTTCCAAGTTAATATCATAATATTCCTTTCGTTTAGTCTTTAAATACTAGGTGTATTCGTCGGTAAATTACCTTGTATCTTACAAAATTACGGTAATTTTGGCGCATGGCATACCGTAAAAAAAATGGAACTGTTTATAGTATTTTAATTCTACTTTGTGTAGTCGGATTTTGGTTATTTGAAAACTTTTATACCCCGGCTACATATTCAAATAGTGATAAGGAACCAATTTCAAATGAATTTCCGAAAGAGCTGCTTCCGTCGTCGACTACTGGCGAAATTGTAAATCATGAATATTTTACATTGTCGTATAATGAACCATATGAACAGGCAGAGTGGGTGGCGTATACTCTTGATAAAAGTCATTTAACATATGATGATAGAAAACGACCGTACTTTATAGAGGACCCATATGTTTCTTCTAAATCAGCAGATTGGCGTAATTATAAGGGGTCGGGTTATGACCGTGGACATTTAGTACCTGCAGGTGACCGTAGGTTTTCATTGCAAGCATATAATGAAACATTCTACACAAGTAACATAAGTCCGCAAGATAGAGAGTTCAATGGAGGTGTATGGAACGATTTAGAACAACAGACAAGACGTTGGGCAAAGAAGTATGGTGTGTTGTATATATTTACGGGTGGCGTATTAGAAAGTGGCTTAAAAGAGATAGGGCAAGAGGATGTTGATGTGCCAGATGTTTTTTATAAGATAATAGCACACAAAAATGAAGACAAGGTATATTCCATTTCTTTTATGATACCTAATAAACCTCAATTTACATCTTTGAGAGATTTCGTAGTCTCCATAGATGATATTGAGAAAGAAACAGGAATTGATTTTTTTTCGGAATTACCAGAAAAACAACAAAATGCTTTTGAAGGAAGTATAAATACTACTGGCTGGAAATTTTAGAAACTTTCTTTTAATCGGTTAGTATCCAATCGTAAGAATATAAAGAGTAAAATCGTAAAGAATAATAGTCCAGATCCACCGTAACTAAAGAAAGGTAAAGGAATACCTATAGTTGGTAAAATGCCGATTACCATACCTATGTTGATGAAGTAGTGTATTAATAAAACAGAAATAACGCCGTAGCCATACATTCTGGCAAACGCATTTTTCTGTCGTTCTGCTAGCGATATCAATCGTAAGAATAATACCGAAAATAGTATAATAACTGTCGCAGTTCCTAAAAACCCCCATTCTTCACCAACGGTACTGAAAATGTAATCTGTGTGTTGTTCAGGCACAAAATCACCTTTTGTACGTGTGCCTTCAAGAAAACCTTTTCCAAAGAAGCCACCAGATTCAATTGCCTTTTCAGATTGATAAGTATTATATCCAATTGATTTTCTAATCTGCTCTAATTTGTTAGGGTCTTTTTCTAATCGTAGCCATAGTCCAAAACGGTCTCTGTGTCGTTGTTCAAAAACATTATTGAAAACAAAATTTACTGATAAAGAGAATAGAATAACAGCTACACTAATTAGACTAAGAGGGATTATGGGTATTTTTAAAGTTTTACGTTTTGACGCGAATAAAATAATAATTATTAAAGCCAAACCGATAATTAACCATACAGTGCCATACATAAGGGTAATGACAAATACGAGAATAAGACTTAATAGAATAACTAAATAGAAAAGGGGTAAGCCTTCTCTAAATATTACAAATATCATTGCAAAGAATACTAGTGCGCTACCTGGGTCTGGTTGTGGAATAATTAATATTGCAGGAATAAGTATTATTAGAAACGCATATAGCTGATCTTTTCTTCGCTTAATATCTGTTTGAATGTCGCTGAGGTATTTGGCAAGGGCTAGGGCAGTGGCAACTTTCGCTAACTCCGAAGGTTGTAGATTGAAAAAACCTAGGTCGTACCAAGATGTAGCACCGGCAATTGTTTTCCCAAATACAAATAACCCAAGAAGGGATACCATGGACATTAGGTAAAGCAAACTAGAAAAGCGTTCGTAAAAATTTACCTCAAGGGCTAGGATGATAACTATAGTAACTAGACTGACACCAATAAAAAACATTTGTTTGCCGTACAGTGTACTAAAATCGAATATAGAACTATGTTCGTCGGTAAATGTACTAGAGTATATATTGATCCAGCCAATAAAAACAAGTGCAATATAGATAAAGACACTTAGCCAATCAATTCTTTTTAAGATGCTTCTACCAGACACGCTCGTTAATTTTGAACTCTTCCCCACTGTAGGGTTTCGCGTATTCTGCTTCTAATGTTTTTTCTAGCATTCTTTTTTCAAGATCGGTTCTGGTGATTTCGCCTTTTAAATATTTCTCTATCATAAGAGTAGCTATATGACCAGCATATCTAGAGCCGAAATAACCATTTTCGATATAAACGGCAATAGCTATTTTAGGATTGTCAACAGGTGCAAATGCAACAAAAACGGAGTGGTCTGTCAACTGAGTACGTACGCCATCAATTTTGGTAAAATTTTCTGCAGTACCTGTTTTACCTGCTATTTCAATATCTGGTATTTGAAGCCAATATGCAGTCCCACCTCTTTTTCTGTAAACATCTGCCATACCTTGAACAACTGGTTCAAAATATTTAGGGTCTATGGTAGTGTGCTTAGCTTCGGTAAATTTAGATTCTGTAATATCTTTGCCTTCAATTTTCTTTAGAATATGCGGTGTAAAGTAATGTCCTCTATTAGCAATAGCTGCTGTCATATTTGCTAATTGTACAGGCGTAGCTAAAATTTCACCTTGCCCAATAGAATTTGAAATAATATAGGAAGAACTCCATCTATTATCACCATACCATTTATCGTAGTATTCTTTACTTGGTATACGTCCCTTTTGCCCAAAAGGTAAATCATATCCAAGGTAATCTCCTAGACCAAAACTACGCATGTGTTTTTCCCACACATCCATACCTTCATCGGTAGTTTCAAATTTTTCATATATTTTTCTGAATGCTCCAGCAAAATAAGCATTACATGATTGATATATACCTTGATTCATATTGCGTAATCCACCACCACAGTGACAACCTCTTTTTTTCTTTCCAACATAAAAACCATGGTAGCACTGAATAGTGCTAGATTCCTCTAATACACCTTCTTGTAATGCAATTAATGCATTTAGCGTTTTAAAAGGAGATCCCGGAGGTTGTTGAGCATGAATTGAGCGATCCCACGTAGGGTTTGCAATTGTATCGTTATAAAGCTTAGTGTAATTTTTTGAACGCTCACGCCCTACCAATAACGCAGGGTCATAAGTAGGTCCAGAAATCATTGAAAGAATTTCACCCGTAGCAGGTTCTAGAGCAACAATACCACCTCTTTTGCCGTTCATTAATAATTCACCATATTCTTGCAATGCTTTGTCAATGGTGATGCTTATTTGTTTGCCTTGTTCTGGAAGGGTGTCTATTGTTCCATTTTTATAGGGACCAATATCTCTATTGAATCTATCTTTCTGAATATATTGTACTCCTTTTCTTCCTCTTAATAAATCCTCATAATAACGTTCAACTCCAGTTCTACCTTTCAGTTCACCTTGAACGTAATATTTATTGACAGCTAAATCACCTTCGTTAACTTCACTAATGTAGCCAAGAACGTTAGCGGCACTTGGGGTGTCGTAATAACGTAAAGACCTTTTCTGAATATAAAAACCTTTGTATTTACGCATTTTTTCCTGCAGCTTGGCGTAATCTTGCTTAGAGAGCTGAGGGACCAATACAGAAGGTAGTCGAGGGGAGTATACTCTAGCTTTTTTTAATTTTTCAACGAATTTATCTTTGTCAATGCCTAATAATCCACAGAATTCTAAGGTATCTAGTGGTTTAACTTCTCTTGGTATAACCATGACGTCGTAGGCGGGGTCGTTACCAACTAAAAGATGTCCATTACGGTCATAAATATAGCCGCGTTCAGGGTAGTCATAAATAGCTTTTATCGCCGGATCTTCTAAAACTTGTTCTGCAGAAAAGCTAAATATTTGCAAATAGGATAGCCTTCCCAAAAAGGTAATTGCGATGACAACTATAATTAATGATAAAAGAATTTTTCTCATTCTTTTTTACTGCTGAATAACGTACTGAACAATATGCCCAAAATCAATGTAGATACACCTACTGTTAGTGTTTTTCGCAAAATTAACAAGCTGTTAGAGAAGCTGAAAATTTCTAATGTGAAGTATACCAAATGATGTATTATAATCAATAACGCTAAAAACGTGAATTGTTGTGCCTTTGTACTGTTGTTTAACTTAAAACTTTGAAATTCATAATTGACACCAAAGACAAAACGCATAATGGTTGGTCGTAGATAAGCTATGGTAACGGTAGCTGCTGCATTTATGGCAAGCGTGTCAGAAAAAATATCTACGCAAAGTCCTAAGAAAAAACATAGAATAATAAAGGTAGTTCTATTTTGTTTGATAGGATACCAATAAAGGAATAGAATATAAATTAACGGATTTATATAACCGAAAAAATTTAGTTTATTGAATACTAGTACCTGTACTAGAACCAATAAAATAAATCGGAGCACAATTAAAAATGAAGTACTATTAATCATTGGCTTCTGTTTCTGCTTCTAATTCTAAAACTTCTTTTCGGTTTAAATTTCTAATGATGTAAATGTTGTCAATATTGGTCATATCATTGAATAACTCTACATCAATAAAATAGAAACTTTTTGAGTTATCTAAGTCAAATCTTTTAATCGTGCCTATAGGAATGTTTTCTGGAAAAATACTACTCATAGCTCCTGTTACAATGGTGTCACCAATGGTAAGGGGTACCAATCTTGGAATATCAATAAGTTGAACCACGTTGTAATCTGTGGTATTTTCCCAAACTAAAGACCCAAAGTTATTAGAGTTCTTGATCTTAGCATTGATGTTAGATTTGTCGCTTAGGATACTTTGTACAGTAGAAAAATTATCTGAGGTATTCTCAACAATACCTAATATTCCTTTATCGGTTATAACACCCATATCTTGAACTATACTATCATTCTTTCCCTTATTAATGGTAATGTAGTTTCTTTGGTCGGCATAACTGTTATTTATAACACGACCTCTTACAACCTCGTAATCTATAGAGGTAGAGTCTATTTTTAAAGGAGAAAGTAATACGTTATTGAATAGCTTATCTCTAAGTTTCTTATTTTCTTCAACAAGCTTATTATTCTCTTCTCTTAAGCCGAAATAAGAAGTAATATTATCTGAAAAGGTATAAATACTTCCAGTAACATAGTTGGAAGAATTTAAGAATTTAGATTGATGATATGAGTGCGATTGAAAGGTAAAAATAAAGGAAATTAATAACAGAAAAAGGTACAGTAAGAAAATCTTATACCTAATTAGAAAATTTATGATCTGCTGCATTCACCCCTAAATTTTTAAGATTAAATAAGTTGGTATAACCAACTTATTTAATCAATATACTCTTATAACGTTCTAGATTTTTTAGTGCAATACCTGTACCTCTAACAACTGCACGTAACGGGTCTTCTGCTATATAAACAGGTAAGTCTGTTTTTTGAGACAATCTTCTGTCTAAGCCACGTAACATTGAACCGCCACCAGCAAGATAAATACCAGTATTATAAATATCGGCAGCTAATTCTGGCGGAGTTTGAGATAATGTTTCCATCACAGCATCTTCAACTCGTAGAATAGATTTATCTAAGGCTTTTGCAATTTCTCTATATGATATTTGAACTTGTTTTGGTTTTCCTGTCAACAAATCACGTCCTTGAACAGATTTCTCATCTGGAGGGGATTGTAAGTCTTCTGTTGCAGATCCTATTTCAATTTTAATTGCTTCTGCTGTACTCTCACCAACATATAAGTTGTGCTGTGTACGCATGTAATAAATGATGTCATTTGTAAATACATCACCTGCAATTTTCACCGATTTATCACAAACGATACCTCCTAAAGCTATAACTGCAATTTCAGTAGTACCACCACCTATATCTACAATCATATTACCTTTTGGTTGCATAATATCTAAACCAATACCTATTGCGGCAGCCATTGGTTCATGAATTAAGTATACCTCTTTACCGTTAACACGTTCGGCAGATTCTTTTACCGCACGCATTTCTACTTCGGTGATACCACTAGGAATACAAATTACCAAACGCAATGCAGGTGGAAACCACTTTTTCTTTAATGCCGGAATATTTTTAATGAACATCATCAACATCTTTTCAGATGCATCAAAATCTGCAATTACACCATCTTTCAATGGTCTAATTGTTTTTATGTTCTCATGGGTCTTTCCTTGCATCATGTTGGCTTCTTTACCAACAGCAATGATTTTTCCACTAATTCTATCTCTGGCAACGATGGATGGGCTATCGACAACTACCTTGTCATTATGTATAATAAGGGTGTTCGCTGTACCTAAATCTATAGCTATTTCCTCGGTCAAGAAATCAAAAAATCCCATATGTGATGTTTAAATTTTAGATAAAAGGGTGTATTTCATCGACAAAAGTAATGAAATTAATGCTTGAAATGACGTGTGCCCGTCATCACCATTGAAATTTTATGCTCGTTGCAATAATCAACACTTAATTGGTCTTTAATTGAGCCTCCAGGTTGTATTACACTAGTGATGCCAGCTTTGTCTGCAATCTCCACACAGTCGGGGAAAGGGAAGAATGCATCACTCGCCATAACAGAACCTTTAAGGTCGAAATTAAACGTTTGTGCTTTGTGTATTGCTTGGTTTAAAGCGTCAACTCTACTAGTCTGTCCAGTACCGCTTGCGCAAAGTTGTTTGTCCTTAGCAATAACAATAGTATTTGATTTCGTGTGCTTGCAAAGTTTAGAAGCAAAAATTAAATCTTCTAATTCTTTGTCTGTAGGCTTTGTGTTGGTTGCATTAGTAAGATCGGCAATGGTATCTGTTTTATGATCTTTTTCTTGAAGAAGCATACCGTTTAAGCAGGTTCTTACTTGCATCTGTGGCATTTCAACTTCATTCTGTATTAGAATAATTCTATTTTTCTTTCCTTTTAGAATCTCTAAAGCTTCAGCGTTGTAGCTTGGTGCAATTACTACCTCGCAGAATAATTTATGAATTTCTTCGGCAGTAGCTTTGTCAATTTCCTTGTTGCTAATTAAAACACCTCCAAAAGCTGAAACTGGGTCACCAGCTAAAGCATCAACATAAGCTTGGTGTAAAGTATCTCTTTGAGAAAGTCCACAAGCATTATTGTGTTTTAGAATAGCAAAGGTTGGTGCGTCGTTTTTAAATTCAAGCATTAAGTTTACGGCAGCATCAACATCTAACAAGTTGTTGTATGATAATTCCTTTCCATGTAATTTAGAGAACATAGCATCGAAATCTCCAAAGAAGAATCCTTTTTGATGTGGATTCTCGCCATAACGTAAAACCTTTCCTTGCGTTTCGCTAATTTTTAAGGCAGCAGTATCATGGTTTTTGTTGAAATAGTTGAAAATTGCAGTATCATAATGAGAAGAAACATTAAAAGATTTAGCAGCAAAACGCTTTCTGTCTTCTAAGCTAATGTTTCCGTTATCTGCAGAAATAACTTCAAGAAAATCTGCATAATCTTCCATAGAAGAAACACAGGTTACGTCTTTAAAGTTTTTGGCAGCAGCACGAATAAGTGAAATTCCACCTATATCAATTTTTTCAATAATATCTTGTTCAGAAGCACCACTTGCAACCGTTTTTTCGAAAGGATACAAATCAACGATAACGATATCTATTTGTGGAATTTCAAATTCGGCAAGTTGGGCAACATCACTTTCATTATCCTGTCTATTTAAAATACCGCCAAATACTTTTGGGTGTAAAGTTTTTACTCTTCCGCCAAGAATAGAAGGGTAGCTGGTTACATCTTCAACAGGAACAACATCTATTCCTAAATCGGTTATAAATTTTTCTGTACCACCGGTAGAATAAATAGTGATTCCTAATTCTTGAAATTTCTTTACTATAGGCTCTAACCCGTCTTTATGGAAAACTGAAATTAAGGCTGAAGACGCTTTTTTTACACTACTCATTGTATGATGCTTAAATGTTTTTAATAAGCAAGCAAAAGTAATTTTTTTGCAGCTACTAAATGAGCTTGTTTATCAACAAAAAGCCTAAAGTTTTAAAGAATTTTGGCTACTTCAAAATTTACGAATTCTAAAAAGCTCTCATCTGCCTTGGTAAATGGGTCGGGAGTGTTAGAATCGATGTCTATTTGACCAATGTTTTCGTCGTTTACGAACAACGGAACTACAATTTCCGCTTTAACTGTTATGCTACATGCAATATAGTTGTCTTGAGCCTGAACATCTGGTACAACAAAATTCTCATTGCTCTCTGCTACTTGACCACAAATACCTTTTCCGAACGGGATAATAGTATGATCTGTTGGTGTACCTGCATATGAGCCTAGTTTTAGCTCGCGTTTGTCACCATTCTTAAAATAAAATCCTACCCAGTCATAATAAGGTACTTCAGCTTTTAAAAGCTCGCAAATCTCTTGCATTTTGGCATTTGCAGTGTTATTTGAATCTATAATAGAACTTACTTGTGGACGAAGTGCGTCTAACATAACTTTTTTTTACAAAAGTAAGTATTGTTGATATTTAGAGGTGTTATCAATCTTATAAAAATTAAAAAGAGGATGTTTTTGAAACATCCTCTTTTTAAAACTCAATATAATATGTTGAACTTATGGTTGAATTTTAACGTTAAATTCAATAAAATCATTATTATTAAAACCTGGTTCAATGGCGGTAATTTTTATTAAACCTTTTTTACCGTAGTTATCAACAAACTCTACTACATCACCAACATTTAGATTTGTGATTTTTTGAGCATCAGAGCTAGCAATAAAATTTAATTCACCATTTAGAGTGATTGCGTCAAATGCAGCAGCATCTATTGTCGTTGAGTTAGCAAAGAACATTTGATTCAATGTTTCTGTTTCAGAGTTTTCTTCATCTGCGCCAGGCTCAAGTCCATCTACAGCAAATCCAAAAGATTCATCATATTGTTCGGTAGAAGCAAAAGAAGCATTATCGCCGGCTGAATCACCAGAAGCGCCGTAGTAGTAACCAAAATCCCAGAATGCTCTAAATTCAGGTCCCACATTAATTCTATAAACGGTTTCGTTCAATAGGGAAAAGAAAGATTCTGTTGTTCCATCTTGTGCCGGAGCAAATAATTTAATGTCTGTAAATTCTCTAACTGCAGCAGCAGGGTTTGCGCCCGTACCAATGGTTACTGTAATTTGACCTACACCTAATGCCAATCTTTTTTCGCTATCTCTGAAATCACCTTTACCTGTTGTTGTCCAAAAAGAGTATACAATTTCTCCGTTTTCAATATCTGGAACTGGAAGAGGAAAAGAAAAATCAATTTCTTTTTTTGTAGCACCATCTAAATCAATAGAACCATCAGCTTTTAAAGCTTTAGTTAAATCATCGCTTACCAAATCAAAAGAACTAAAAGGCATTTCACCTTGTCCTAAATAATTTTGAGTAATATACATTCTACGTTGGGTAGTAGCGTCTGAGGTAAATATAACTCTACCCGTAACAGTTGAACCTGCTTCTCCGCTAGCAGAGGCTGTTGTAATATTTGAAGAAGGAACAGCTTCGTTAAAAACTATGGTAGCCACTTCAGGTTCCTCTGTTTCATCACCACCATCTTCTCCTCCTGTATTGTCGGGAATTGGTGTATCAAAAACGGAACCATTGTCAGAGCTACAACCACCTATAAAAAGGGTAATAGTGCATATTAGAAATGTGTATTTTAAATGTTTTCTCATGATTTTTTTAATTAAATAATTAGTGTTTAAAATTGTTAATGATAGTTATATGTTAAAATATGTTACTCCTTAACTTTAAAACAGCGATAATCGTATACTAAGAATCTTGTTTCTTGAGCAAGGATGAAGGAATTAGAGCTAAGCGTTCCATTGTTTAATTAAAGAAATGATATTTAGGATTTTAAATATTGAATATTTTGTAATTTTGACAAGATGAAAAATTCACTTCATAAACTTTTTTCTGTTTCTATGGCGGTGCTATTGTTACTGTCCACAATATCTTGGACGGTAGAAAAGCACATATGCATGGGTCAGGTACTTAATGTGGCTTGGTTTCATTCCGCAGAAGATTGTGCAATGGATGCTGGTTTAGTTTTGTCTGATGATTCTTCTCTTCTTATAAAACATTGTTGTGATAATGAATCATTTACCATGCAAGGTCAAGATGATTTAAATCGTGATATCTCTAGTTTAAATTTTTCTCAACACGTATTCTTGATTTCCTCCACAAGCACTTATTCGTGTTTGTTTGAAGATACTCTTGAAAAGAGTACGGCATTCAATTCTTATCCACCACCTATACTGGCTAAGGATTTGAATATTCTACACCAAGTATTTTTAATTTGATTTATTTTTAGTTTTCTGTTTGTTACCATTTCTGAGTTTTATTAGGCTCTTTAGAGTTAATATGGTTCAATATTTATAATTTTCTAAAAATCATCAAATGACAACAACATTCCATATTAAAAACATGGTCTGCGACCGATGTAAAATGATTGTTTCTCAATCATTGCAGGAAATCGGCGTATCACCAATTAGTGTTGAATTAGGGGTTGTTACTGTTGATTCTAAAGTTTCTTTAGATCAAGAGCAGTTACGCGTTGTTTTGGAGCGTGATGGTTTCGAGTTAATTGTGGATAAAAATGAAGTAATCGTAGAGAAAATAAAATCTAACCTTATTGACTTTGTTGATCCAGAAATAAAACATAGAGATATAAATGTGTCTACTTTTCTTTCTGAGGTTATGAACCGAGATTACTCTGTGTTAAGCAAGCTTTTCAGTAAAATGGAAGATATCTCTATAGAGAAATATATTATCAATTTAAAAATTGAAAAAGTCAAAGAACTTATTCAAATGAATGTATTAAGCTTTTCTGATATTGCTTATTCTATGGGTTATAAGAGCAGTAGCCATTTGGCAAGACAATTTAAAACGGTTACAGAATTATCCATGTCAGAATATAAAGGAATGCGACAACCACAGCGTAAATCTTTAGACCAAATTATATAAATCTTAACCATAACTTGTCAAAGATTAGTTGTATTTACAGCATAACTTTGTGGTGTACTTAAAGATTGTAATAATGAAAAACATATATCATATTCACGGCATGACCTGTAATGGGTGCAGAGCCCATGTAGAGCAAACCTTAGCTAAGGTAAAAGGTGTAACTAGTGCTTCTGTAGATTTAGAGAAAGCTGAAGCCATTTTGGAAATGGATTCAGAATTGAATTTGACAACTTTACAAAATGCCATGAAAGAAGATGGCGGACATTATTCTATTCATGAATTAGGAGCGCATCATCATCAAGAAACAGTACCTAAGAAAGTAGAGAATGGCAATGGTACTTTTTATTGTCCAATGCATTGCGAAGGAGATAAAACCTATACAGAGCCTGGCGATTGCCCGGTTTGTGGTATGGATTTGATGGAGGAGGTAAGTGCTTCGGTTTATAAAAATCAAGAGTATACGTGTCCAATGCATCCTGAAGTGGTGCGTGACGAACCGGGCGATTGCCCTATTTGTGGTATGGATTTAGTTCCAAAGCAAGCTGATGTTTCTGCTGAAGAGAAAAGTTATAATAAGCTTTTGAAAAAGTTTAAAATAGCAGTGGCTTTTACATTGCCCATATTTATCATAGCAATGTCAGAAATGATACCTAATAATCCACTTCAAAATATTTTAAGCTTAAAAAATTGGAATTGGGTGCAGTTGGCATTTTCTATCCCTGTAGTTTTTTATGCAACCTGGATGTTCTTTGAGCGTGCATATCGATCTGTAAAAACATGGAATCTAAATATGTTTACACTTATAGGTATAGGTGCAGGCGTAGCTTGGTTATTTAGTGTATTTGCTATTTTAGTTCCTGATTTTTTTCCTCCACAGTTTAAAACAGACCAAGGTACGGTTCATGTATATTTTGAGGCAGCCACGGTTATATTAACACTTGTCTTGTTTGGGCAGTTGTTAGAGGCTCGTGCGCATAGTAAAACAAATTCTGCAGTTAAAGAACTTCTTAAACTAGCTCCAAATAAAGCTGTAAGAATTGTTGACGGTAAAGAAGAGAGTATCTCTATTGATCAGATTTCTAAAGGAGATTTACTAAGGGTAAAGCCTGGTGATAAAATACCTGTTGACGGTAGTATTCATGAAGGTGAAAGTACAGTAGATGAATCTATGATAACAGGCGAGCCTGTTCCAGTACAAAAAGTAGTGGGTGATAATGTAAGCTCAGGGACAATTAATGGTAAGCGTTCTTTTGTGATGATTGCAGAAAAAGTTGGTGCAGATACTTTACTGTCCCAGATTATTGATATGGTAAACAAGGCTAGTCGTAGTCAGGCACCTATCCAAAAATTGGCTGATAAGATTTCAAGTTATTTTGTGCCAGTAGTTGTTTTTATTTCTACTGTAACTTTTATAGTTTGGGTCATTTTTGGTCCAGAACCTGCTTATGTATATGCTTTGGTCAATGCTATTGCTGTGTTGATTATAGCGTGCCCATGTGCTTTAGGTTTGGCTACACCAATGTCCGTAATGGTCGGGGTAGGTAAAGGGGCGCAATCTGGAGTGCTGATAAAGAATGCAGAGGCTTTAGAGCGAATGGATAAGATTGATACGCTAATTGTGGATAAGACCGGGACAATTACTGAAGGGAAACCATCTGTAGAAAAGTTGGGTAGTATTTCTGATATTAACCAAGAAAAGGTCTTGCAATATATTGTTTCATTAAATCAGCATAGTGAGCACCCTTTGGCAGATGCAACGGTAAAGTATGGGCAGGCGAATAGTGTAAACCTTTTAAAAGTCGAAGACTTTAATTCGGTTACAGGTATGGGTGTAACTGGTAAGATAAATGGAGAGTTTATTGCCTTGGGTAATGAGAAGATGATGAATGAAGCTAAAGTATCCATTTTAGATAGTTTAAAGCAAGATGTAGTGTCTTATCAAAAACAAGGAAAAACTGTTTCTTATTTGGCTATTGCTGATAAGGCGGTTGGTTTTGTAGCAATTGGAGATAAAATTAAAGAGACAAGTAAAAAAGCTATTGAAGAATTGCAGAAAGCGGGTATTGCGGTGATAATGCTAACTGGAGATAATCATGATACGGCAAAAGCGGTAGCGGAACAATTAAGTTTGGCAGATTTTAAGGCGGGTATGTTGCCACAAGATAAGCTGGCGGAGGTTGAACGGTTACAATCTGAAGGAAAAAAAGTAGCTGTTGCAGGAGATGGTATTAATGATGCGCCTGCTTTGGCTAAAAGTGATGTAGGTATTGCTATGGGTACGGGAACAGATGTCGCAATTGAAAGTGCTTCAATTACTTTGGTAAAAGGTGATTTACATGGCATTGTAAAAGCATATAACCTTAGTAATGCGGTAATGAAGAATATCAAACAGAATTTATTTTTTGCTTTGATTTATAATACCGTTGGGATACCTGTTGCAGCTGGAGTATTATATCCGTTTTTTGGATTATTACTATCTCCAATGATTGCAGCCTTAGCAATGAGCTTTAGTTCTGTTTCTGTAATCGTAAATGCATTGCGATTGCGAGCAACGAAAATTGATTAATCAAATCGAATTAGAAATTAAATGAATAAATACATAGTAATATTAATAATGGGCATGTTGCCTTGTTTTGGATTTTCACAGGAAAAAGTAGAGGGCGTTGTTTTCGATTCTGAAGGGTCTAATGCGTTAAGTCTTTCTGGGGCTAATATCTATTGGCAAGATTCTCAAACAGGGGTAGTAACGGATTTTGACGGTAAATTTTCTATTCCATATCTAAAGGAATTTGATAGGTTAATTATTAGCTATGTAGGATTTGAGTCGGATACATTGACTATAAATGAACCTAAATCGATACGTGTTAACCTTAACCCATCAAATGAATTAGATGAGGTAGTGGTTCAGCAAGATCGAGACGCTATTCAGAAAGCATATTTTAGTCCGCAGAACGTAATTACGGTAAATAGCGATGAGCTGTTAAAAGCCGCTTGTTGTAATTTGGCAGAGAGCTTTGAAACCAATCCGGCAATTGATGTAAATTTTTCAGATGGGTTAACGGGTACTAAGCAAATTCAAATGCTAGGGTTGACCAGTCCTTATTTATTAATAACTCAAGAAAACATTCCTATGGTTCGTGGTGCATCTCAAGCATATGGATTAACCTTTACACCTGGTACTTGGATAGAGAGTATACAGATTACAAAAGGTGCAGGTAGTGTGGTAAATGGTTATGAAAGTATATCGGGGCAAATTAATACTGAATTAGTGAAACCACTTACCGATAATGCTGTGTTTGTAAATGGCTATGCTAACCAAAATGGAAGATATGAGCTGAATACACATTTCAATAAAAAACTGACCGATAAGTTAAGTACAGGGCTTTATATTCATGGTAACACTAGAACTCAAAAAGAGGATGATAATAATGACGGATTCTTAGATGCGCCTTTAGGGGAGCAAATAAATGTAATGAATCGTTGGCAGTATCAAGATGTCGAAACTGGGTTTGTAAGTTTTTTGAATGTTCGTTTTTTAAATGACGAAAAGCAAGTGGGGCAGGTGAATTTCAATCCAGATACAGATAAGTTTACAACTAATGCTTGGGGTAGTGAGATAAATACGCGCAGATTTGATACTTCATTGAAATTGGGCTATGTTTTTCCAGAAATGCCATTTCAGAGTTTTGGATTTCAAACGGCATATAGTTTTCATAAACAAGATTCTTATTTTGGGTTTAGAACATACGACATCAACCATGAAAGTTTGTATAGTAATTTACTTTTTAATTCTATAATTGGTGATACAAGAAATAAGTTTAAGACAGGGATTACCTTCGCTTATGATGGATATGATGAAATGGTTTCCGCTACAGATTATTCTAGAGAGGACACGTCTGTAGGTGCTTTTGTAGAGTATAGTTATGAGAATTTAGAAAAAGTAAGCCTTACCGCTGGTCTTCGTGTAGATAATCATAATAGGTTGGGAACATTTGTTACGCCAAGATTTCATATTAGATATACTCCATGGGATAGGGGAAGCCTACGAGGATCATTTGGTAGAGGAAAAAGAGCTGCTAATATTTTTGCTGAAAATCAGCAGTTGTTCGCATCTGCTAGACAAATTAATATCGCAGATACAGGCGGAAATGTGTATGGACTAGAGCCAGAAGATGCTTGGAATTATGGTGTAAGTTTTTTACAGGGATTTAATTTTCTTAATAAAAAAGGGGATATTTCTTTAGATTATTACATCACCGATTTTAAAAATCAAATAGTAGTGGATTGGGAAAATTCGCAAGAAGTTTCTTTTTATAATTTAGAAGGAGAGAGTAGTGCTAAGAGTTTTCAAGTAGAATTAAATTATGAGCTATTGACTCGTCTTAATTTTAGAACATCTTATAAATTCTATGATGTATCTACAGATTATAAAAGTGGAAATCTTCAAAAACCATTACAAGCGCAGCATCGATTTTTTGTGAACCTAGGTTATGAGACTAAAGCAAAAGATAATGGTGCACAATGGAAGTTTGATTATACCTTGCATAGTATGGGTGAAATGAGGTTGCCCGATACTAGCTCTAATGAAGTGCAATATCAATTGGGGGAGTATTCATCACCATATAATCTTATGAATGCTCAAATAACAAAAGTGTTTTCTAAAACGTTTGAAATGTATGTTGGAGGGGAGAATTTGTCTGGAAAACAACAAAATAATCCTGTATTAGGTGCAAATGATCCTTTTGGTCCTAATTTTGATACTACCATTGTATATGCACCAATAATGGGTAGGATGTTCTATGGCGGATTTAGATTTAAAATTTAATAGTAACATATAATATAACTAAAATGAAAACGACGATTTTATCAATAGTAATGATGTTAGTTGCAGTAATTACTTACGCACAGGACAAGAATAAAAAAATGACTTTTGATGTTAACGGTAAATGCGCCATGTGTAAAGAACGTATTGAAGAGGCTGCGTTAAATGTAAAGGGTGTAAAATATGCGAATTGGGATATCCCAACTCATCAATTAGCTGTTATTATGGATGAGCGTAAAACAGATGCTATGAAGATCAAAACTGCTATTGTAGCCGTTGGTCATGATACTAAAGAATTGAAGGCAACAGATGAAGCTTACAATAGTGTACACCCATGTTGTTTGTATAGAGAAGACAATTCTGATGATGGAAAACATCATGAAAATAAGAAGTGATATTTACTGTTGTTTGAATGTGTTTTTAGGTAGAAGACTAGGTGAAAAATTTTAGTTAATATTTTGCCAACGTGATTATCACGAATCAAAATCTGAAATACATTAGCTTAAGTTTATTTTAAATACGATACTAATGGCACAAGCAAAATCAGCAGGGAAACCAGCTGCAAAACCTTCTCCGGCAAAAGCTGGTAAAAAGGCTGCTCCAAAAGCTGCTCCTAAGAAGAAGTAGTCAGTATTAGCCTACGAGTAGGCCTACTATTTGGACATGAAAACCACCTTCTATATATAAAGAAGGTGGTTTTTTTATTGGTGGAATTTAAGCACAAAAAAACCGCACTTGAATTTTCAAGTGCGGTTCTAAATATGATTGATGTGGCAATAAAACTAATAATTGCCTAACCGTGCTACGGTTTACATCATTCCTGGCATACCGCCACCCATTGGTGGACCAGCAGGAGTATCTTCTTTAATGTCAGTTAAAGCACATTCGGTAGTTAAGATCATACCAGCAACAGAAGCTGCATTTTCCAATGCCACTCTAGTTACTTTAGCAGGGTCAATAATACCAGCTTTCATCATATCAACATATTTTTCTGATTTAGCATCGTAACCAAAATCTCCTTTACCTTCAAGGATTTTTGCGATTACTACAGAACCTTCACCACCAGCGTTAGAAACGATGGTTCTTAAAGGTGCTTCGATGGCACGGGCTACAATTTGTAATCCTGTTGCTTCATCTTCGTTTTCAGTAGCTACTTTAGAAAGAACAGATTTAGCTCTAACCAATGCAACACCACCACCAGCAACAATACCTTCTTCAACTGCAGCTCTCGTTGCATGTAAAGCATCATCTACACGGTCCTTTTTCTCTTTCATTTCAACTTCAGAAGCAGCACCTACATAAAGTACGGCAACACCACCAGCTAACTTAGCTAAACGCTCTTGAAGTTTTTCTTTATCATAATCAGAAGTAGTAGTCTCGATTTGAGATTTAATCTGATTAACTCTTGTTTTGATATCTTTTGCAACACCACCACCATTTACGATTGTAGTATTGTCTTTATCTATTTGTACTTTTTCACAAGTACCTAACATATCAAGAGTAGTATTGTCTAAAGAAAATCCTCTTTCTTCAGAAATAACAGTACCACCAGTTAGGATAGCAATATCTTCTAACATTGCTTTTCTACGGTCACCAAAACCTGGAGCCTTAACAGCAGCAATTTTTAAAGAACCTCTTAATTTATTTACTACTAATGTAGCTAATGCTTCACCATCAACATCTTCAGCAATAATCAATAAAGGTTTTCCTGATTGAGCAACTGGCTCCAATACAGGAAGTAAATCTTTCATTGAAGAAATCTTCTTGTCGAACAACAAGATGTAAGGGTTTTCTAATTGAGCTACCATCTTTTCAGAATCGGTAACAAAATATGGAGAAAGGTAACCTCTGTCAAACTGCATACCTTCAACAACATCAACATACGTATCTGTTCCTTTAGCTTCTTCTACAGTAATAACACCTTCTTTACCAACTTTACCGAAAGCTTGAGCGATTAGTTCACCAATTGTTTCGTCATTGTTAGCTGAAATAGAAGCAACTTGCTTAATTTTTTCAGAAGAATCACCAACTTTTTTAGCTTGTTTAGCCAAATCAGCAACGATAGCTTCAACAGCTTTATCGATACCTCTTTTTAAGTCCATTGGGTTTGCACCTGCAGCAACGTTTTTCAAACCTTCTTTAACGATAGCTTGAGCTAAAACAGTTGCAGTAGTTGTACCATCACCTGCTAAATCATTGGTTTTAGAAGCAACTTCTTTAACCATTTGCGCACCCATGTTTTCTAATGGATCAGCTAATTCTATTTCTTTAGCAACAGTAACACCATCTTTAGTTACTTGTGGAGCACCAAATGATTTGCTAATGATTACGTTTCTGCCCTTAGGACCTAATGTTACTTTTACAGCATTTGCCAATGCATCAACGCCTCTTTTAAGGCCGTCTCTTGCATCGATGTCAAATCTTATATCTTTTGCCATTTTTAATTTTATTTAGATTTTGATCCAAAGCGTGATGCTTGGGGTCAAGAAAATTATTAATTAGTATTCTTGTGAAATTAAATGGCTAAGGGAGTAAACCTATAGCCAATAGCTATTTAGATAATAGCAAGAATATCACTTTCTCTCATCATCAAATAATCGCTACCTTCTAACTTTAATTCGGTACCTGCATATTTACCGTAAAGAACGGTATCGCCAACCTTAACGGTAACTTTGTCATCTTTTGTGCCAGGACCTACTGCTACTACTTTACCTTTTTGTGGTTTCTCTTTCGCAGTATCAGGAATGTAAAGTCCAGACGCAGTTTTAGTCTCAGCTGCCATTGGCTCAATAAGAACTCGATCTGCCAATGGTTTGATATTAACTTTAGCCATAATTATTAATTTTTAAATTGATTTTTAGTTTCGTGTGTAAGTAAAGGCAGAAATTATGCCATTGCCTATTTCCTGACAAATTGGAAACAAAAAATGCCAGCTTGTCATAAGCTGGCATTTTTAATATAATGTTGTAAAGAATTCTATAAACTATCTGAAGGTGTAGCTTGGTTTGTTGCAGGAGGTGTAACCTCTTCTGGTAGTGTTTCTGGCACTACTGTTTCAATGTCATCGCCTTGCAATAATTTAGAATCTGCGTCACCATAATTACCTTTAAGGGCAATGTTGGATGCTAAGATTAAAACTATTAATAAACCCGCTAAAGTCCATGTGCTCTTATCTAAAAAGTCACCTGTTTTTTTAACTCCACCAACTACTTGGTTTCCGCCTCCACCAAATGAAGAAGAAAGTCCGCCACCTTTTGGGTTTTGTACCATGATCACTAATACTAACAATAAGCAAACGACTATAATAAGTATTAGGAAAATTGAAAATGTACTCATTCTAAATTATTTATTATCTTTTCGTAATTTTTCTACCGCTTTAATTCGGTTTGCAAAGAAACTACTTTTTTCTGGATATTTCAAACTTAAAATCTTGAAAGCTTGAATAGCTTTTTTATACTTTTTTTGTTCAAGATAAACCCGGGCTAAAGTCTCTGTCATTAGCTCGTTATTGTCAATTCTTGAAGACTTAGAAATATCTACACTAATACTCTGTTGTTCTGTTGGTACTATTTTAGGATTTGAAGCGATAAACTTATCAATACGATCATATTTCTTTTTGATAACATCATTTTTAACCCTAGGTATTTTTACTGGTTTTAAAACTACTTTCTTTTCCTCAACCTTTTCTTTGACCTCTTCAGCTAAGTGTTCTTTTCTTTCTATATCCTCAACATTAGCTTTCTCTTTCTCAGGTTTTTCTAATGGCTGTTTAGAAGCTAGACTTAACCATTCTGAAAATGAGTATTTCTCTTTAGCATCAAATGTTATGGGCTTTCCTATGTCTAATGCGTTTTCTTCCTCTGTATTCGCGGGATCTTTAGATTGAAATAATTCAGGATCTAGTATTTGGTCGGCGTCATGTTCGTCTTGCGGTAGGGGCTTGTCATCAAAAGGTGGTATAAGGGAGGTAACAATAGATTCCTCTTTAAACTTAGGCTCGGCACCCGTGTCCTCTTTTTTGCTTGTAGAAAGATGAACATTAGCTGTTGCGGTGTCTTCTTCGATAACTTCTTCCTCTATTATATTGGAAACTTCAATATCATCCGGTTTTGGTTCAATTTCAGTTTCGTTAATAATCGCAACGTCTTTGATTTTTTCTTTTTCTTCAACATAGCTATGAGTTGAATTCTGATGTAAAAAGTCCTTAGAGGTGATAAAATCAAAAAGAACATCTCTGTCTGTGGTAAATGCAGCTGTTGTTTTTAAGGCTTTATTGTATTTATAGCTATTTAAGTTCTTGAGACCTTTTAAATGAAGTGCTCGTGCAGCTTGAAAATAAGGATATTCCGCAATAATATCTTCTAGATGTTTGGTATGTATAGGTTCTACCACTTTGGTAGGATGTTCTAGAAAATATGTAAAGTCCTTAACGTTCATGTTACTTATTACTTACCAATCTGCCAATGAGGCGTTGAAAATATCTTGTGTTAGTCTTTCGAAAATTATTTCGTGAGCTTCGCTTTTAACGGTAGCTAATTGTGTGTCTGCTGGATAATCATAAAAGAAAGAAAAACTTTGGTCAAAAGCGGCATCTTCTTTCAATTGATTATAGAAGCGTACTTTGACTCTTATCGAAAGCCTGTTTTGCGCTGCTGTTTGTGCAGCGGTTGCAGACATAGGTGAAATTTTATACTCCGTTATTTCACCTTCATACAGTAAATCTGGGTTCCCCGATGAAATAAGATCCAGACTGGTTTGGTTCAGAATTCTATCCTGTAGTGCTAAAGTGAAATCTCTATCAACACCAGGTTCAAAAGTTGAACCTGGACTCTGAGTTGCATAATTTTGGAAATAATTGACTTGAAATGTTTTTGCTTCACCAACATTACCGCCTGTAAAATTATAAATACCGCATCCTAAAAGTAAGGTTAGAGGTAAAATGTATAGAATAGCTTTTTTTAGGGATCTCATTGAAATGGGATTCATTTTTTGTTAAAGGTCGTATTGTTTTATTTTTCGGTAAAGCGTGCGTTCAGAAATACCTAGTTCTGTTGCTGCAGCCTTTCTTTTTCCTCTGTTTCGTTCAAGAGATTTTTTGATTAATTCAACTTCCTTCTCCTGTAAAGATAGAGTTTCTTCCTCTTGAATTTCTTCTGCAAAATGATATTTGTCCTCGTATGATTCTTGAATAAACGAAGGTTCTTCTTTTTTAGGTTCAGGTAAATGCAAAACGTTCATAGCCGTTTCTTCTTGGCTATCGTGTTCAATATCTGCATCTTCTTCGTCCTCATTCCCGTAAATTTTTCGAATAAGGTTTTCATTCTCCTTTTGAACCTTCTCAGAATCGTTGTTTTTCAACAGCTCCATTGTTAGTTTTTTAAGGTCGTTGAGGTCACCTTTCATATCGAACAATACTTTGTAAAGTATTTCTCTTTCGTTGCTAAAGTCACTTTCAGATTTAGAATTAGAAACTACAGCAGGTAAGTTGCTGGTATTATTGTTAGGTAAATATCCATGCAATGTAGCGCCTGTAATAGCTCTATTTTCCTCTAGAACCGAAACTTGTTCTGCAATGTTTCTTAGCTGACGAATATTGCCTGGCCATCTGTATTTAATTAATAAAGAAACTGCGTGATCATCTAGTCTTATGGTAGGCATTTTGTATTTCTGACTAAAATCGGATGCAAATTTTCGAAACAATAAATGAATATCATCTTGCCGTTCACGCAATGGTGGAATGTTAATTTCCACTGTGCTTAAACGATAATATAAATCTTCACGAAAACGCTCTTTCTTAATCGCTTCGAACATATTTACGTTGGTAGCGGCCACAATGCGAACATCGGTCTTCTGCACTTGTGAAGAACCAACTTTTAAAAATTCACCATTTTCAAGAACACGTAAAAGTCGAACTTGGGTAGTTAGGGGTAGTTCGCCAACTTCATCTAAAAATATGGTACCACCATCGGCAACTTCAAAATAACCGCTTCTTGATTGTGTAGCACCTGTAAATGCGCCTTTTTCATGCCCGAAAAGTTCACTATCAATAGTGCCTTCCGGTATGGCGCCACAGTTTACTGCTATATATTTTGCATGCTTTCTATGAGAAAGGGAATGAATAATTTTTGGGATAGCTTCTTTACCAACACCACTTTCACCTGTTACCAAAACCGAAATATCGGTTGCGGCAACTTGCATTGCTTTTTCAAGTGCTCGGTTCAATTTTGGGTCTTGCCCAATAATTTCAAAACGTTGTTTTATACTTTGTATACTTTCCATATAAAATGGCTGCTATAAAGTTAATTATTATCAGAATACCCAACTGCAACACCTTTAAGGGTTGCAGAGGTGCAATCGTTAATTTGTACGTTTACAAAGTCACCAACCTTGTATTGTTCTTTTGGGAATACAACCACCGTACTTTGAGAGTTTCTACCCATCCACTCATCTTTAGACTTTTTAGAAGTTCCTTCAATTAAAACCTCTTGAACTTTGTTCAAATGTTTTTCAGTTCTATACTGACAGTGACTTCTTTGTAAGGCTATAATTTCAGATAAGCGTCTTTTTTTAGTTGCTTCAGGTACATCATCTTCCATCTTTCTGCCGGCCATTGTACCAGGTCTTTCGGAATATGAGTACATAAAGCCAAAGTCATACTTTACATATTCTAGAGCCTTTAATGTAGCGGCGTGATCTTCTTCGGTTTCTGTTGGGAACCCTGTAATAATATCTTGCGAAATAGAGCAACCTGGTAGAATTTTTCTGATATTATCAGTCAATTCAAAATACTCTTCAATGGTGTGTAAACGGTTCATTTCTTTTAAAACTCGGTTACTACCGCTTTGTACTGGTAAATGAACATGATTACAGATGTTCTTATGTTTTGCCATCGTTCTAATCACCTCTAAAGTCATGTCTTGTGGATTAGATGTGGAAAAACGAATACGCATTTTTGGATTCGCCAATGCTACCATATCTAATAGTTTGGAAAAACCTGTAGCTGTTGCTTTTTGCATTTCGGAAGCATTCTCAAAATTTTTCTTGAGTCCGCCGCCATACCATAAATAACTATCTACGTTTTGACCTAGAAGCGTAACTTCCTTAAATCCTTTTTGCGAAAGGTCTTTAACCTCTGCTAAAATGGATTGTGGGCCTCTACTGCGTTCGCGACCTCTGGTAAAAGGAACCACGCAAAATGTACACATATTATCACATCCTCTGGTAATGGAAACAAAAGCGGTAACACCGTTGGTATTCAACCTAACAGGAGAAATGTCGCCATATGTTTCGTCTTTGGAAAGAATAACGTTGATAGCATCTCTGCCAGAATCTATTTCTTTAATCAGATTAGGTAAATCTTTATAGGCATCCGGTCCAACGACCATATCCACTATTTTTTCTTCGTCTAAAAGTTTGTCTTTCAGGCGTTCGGCCATGCAACCTAATACGCCAACTTTTAAATGAGGTCTAGTTTTCTTTACCTTATTATATTCGGTTAATCTTTTTCGTATAGTCTGTTCTGCTTTATCTCTAATAGAACATGTGTTTACAAGTACTAAATCGGCTTCTTCTAACGTTTGGGTGGTGTTAAAACCTTCAGTCGCTAATATAGAAGCTACAATTTCACTGTCTGAAAAGTTCATGGCACAACCGTAACTCTCAATATAAAGATTTCGTTTGTTCACTTCTTTTCCTTCAACTACCAAAGTTGTGCCCTGCACATTTTCGTCTATGGTTTTCTCCATTTTTGTAATACGTTGCAATAAAATATTTTGGAAAGCAAAGATACTACTATAATCAAAAAGATGACAAGATGACATGATTATTTAGGGATAGTTTAAGCTTTCCGTATGAAAATTATTTAGTTTTAGCATTTAATATAACCACCTTTACTTATGAATTTAGAAAACTTAACTCAACAAATTAAAATGAAGCCGGATTTAGAATTTGGTACCATATTCAGCAGATCTTTTGACCTTTTTAAGAAGGTGTGGTTGCAAGGCTTTATTATTCTATTACTAACATTCGTTGTAATACTACCGTTTTATATTGTAATGTATATTCCTATGATAGCAATGGGTATTACCGACCCAGAGGCACTTCAGCATAGTGAATTTCCTCCACTGCTTGCTATCGCAATGTGTATTCTTGTTCCGGTTTTTGTTATTGGGGCTACCACTTTTGCTTTGGCATTAAATGCTGCTTTTTTAAAGATTTGCAGGCAAAAGGATATAGGAGATGAAACTAATGATGATTATTTCTTTTTTTTCAAAGAAGGGCGTTTAGGTAAAGTATTCATTCTTGCTTTATATACTTTCGGGCTTTCTATTCTTGGAGCATTGGCTTGCGGTGTGGGTATGTTTTATGTAATTGTTCCCGTTTCATTGATACCGGCTTTTTTAGCATTTTCAAACGAACTATCCCCATTAGAAATGGTTAAGGCTAGTTTTACTTTAGGTAACAAGAACTGGTTAGTGATATTTGGATTAGTATTCGTAACAGCTTTTATAGCTCAGCTTGGTTTTGTTTTATGTTGTGTAGGTGTACTGTTTACTGCGATGCTAGGTAAAGTGCCAGCATATTATATGTATAAAGACGGAGTGGGTTTTGAAGAAGAGGTGTAAACTTGAATTTGTTAATAACGCAACTATTGGCTGTTATTCGCATCTCAATGGTATAATCACCTAATTTTAAAACCATGAGGAATTTAGTTTTTGTATTATGCTCTTTTGCTTTAACCGTATTAGTGTCTTGTGATAATGACGGTCCATATGAAGACTACCAAGTAGCACGACCAATTTTACAAGATGCAATCTCATTTAAAGCAGAGGCGGTTGATGTTATGGAGCCAATTCCTATTGAATCCTCAGGTAAAATTTATGCTTATAGAGATTACATTTTTGTAAATGATGTGAATAAAGGGTTTCATGTTATTAACAATCAAAACCCATCATCACCAGAAAGAATTGCATTTATAAAATTAGAAGGCAACTTTGATATTTCTATTAAGGACGATAAACTCTACGCAGATAGCTATGGCGATTTGGTAATTTTTGATATTTCAGATATTAAGAATATTTCTATAGGAAGTCGAATAGTAAATGCGATATATAATAATGATGTCTGGCTTTCTACGATTGAATTTCCGCAAGCAGATTTTTACGATTATGGAGATATAGATTACGATAAAGACATAGTAACAGGTTGGGAGGTAAGAACTGAAAGAAGACTTGTTTCTGAATATGAAGCACAGTTTAATTGCGATGCATGCCTTAATTCCGATGTGTCTGAAAATTTTAGTGAAAGTCCTCAACCATCGGTAGGTCAAGGAGGCTCTTTAGCTCGATTTAAAATAATAGGAGATTACCTATATGTTGTTGATTATAGCAAAATCAATATTTTTGATATTACGGATGTTGAAGATGTGAAAATTTTAGATGACGTTCAAGTAGCTTGGGATATAGAAACTATATATAGCCAAGGAAATATATTATTTATAGGAGGTTCACAAGGCATATATATATATGGAATAGAGAATCCAGAAAAACCCGAGTTTATTTCAGAATTCAGGCATGGTACCGCCTGCGATCCTGTGGTGGTTGATGGTAATTATGCATATGTAACTTTGAAAGGTGGAGGTTTCTGTGGTAACGCGGAAAGTGGATTGTATGTGATAGATATCGCCAATTTAGAGAATCCTGAGTTAAAAGTTATTTATCCGATGGATGGACCAAACGGATTGGGAATTAAAGAGGATACCTTATTTATATGTGATGGAGAGTCTGGTTTAAAAGTATACGATAAAAGCGACGCTCCTAATATTACATTGATAAATACTTTTGAAGATATTATAGCTTATGATGTAATTCCGTTATCCTCATCTTTATTGATGATAGGGGATGGATTATTATATCAATATGAGTATATCGATAACGATATTAGCTTGTTAAGCACATTTCAATTATAAAATTGATAAATGGTAAAAAAGGGAAGCTAGTTTAGCTTCCCTTTTTTATTTGAAGTATGATATTGATATATTTTAAAGGTTGGGTATAGTTATGAAATTCATGATTTTACAGGCTAAACTCTGTTGAAATATGGGGAAAAATAAATCTTCAAAATTCTAAAGTTCAATTTTTAGTATACATTTGTAGGTATAAACAAGGTTGATGGCGAAAAATTTAGTAATTGTTGAGTCCCCTGCAAAGGCCAAAACTATAGAGAAGTTTTTGGGAAAAGATTTTAAGGTTGAATCGAGCTTTGGTCACATTGCAGATTTACCTTCAAAGGAGTTGGGAGTAGATGTCGATAACGATTTTACACCCAAATATATCGTAGATAAAGACAAGAAGGCTTTAGTTAAAAAGTTGAAGAGTCTAGCAGATAAAGCAGAAACAATCTGGCTCGCGAGTGATGAGGATAGAGAGGGAGAGGCCATTTCTTGGCATTTGGCAGAAGAGCTAGGTCTAGATAAGAAAAAGACAAAACGAATCGTCTTCAACTCGGTTACAAAAGCCGCCATTCAAAAAGCAATTGAAAATCCGCGTGAAATTAATTACAACCTTGTAAACGCACAGCAAGCTAGACGAGTTTTGGATCGTTTGGTAGGTTATCAATTGTCACCAGTACTTTGGAAAAAAATTAAACCGGGACTTTCTGCCGGTCGTGTTCAATCTGTTGCTGTAAGGTTAATAGTGGAGCGAGAAAGGGATATTGAGGGATTTGAACCACAAGCGTCATTTAAAATTGCAGCAGAATTTCAAACAGAAGCAGATAGTGTTTTTTCTGCTAAATTGAATAAAACTTTTGCTACAGAAAAAGCAGCAAAAGCCTTTTTGGAGAAAAATATTTCTGCAGATTTTTCAGTAAGTAAATTAGATAAAAAGCCTGCCAAGAAATCACCATCAGCACCATTTACAACTTCTACATTACAACAAGAGGCATCAAGAAAATTATACTTTTCTGTAGGTAGAACCATGCAGGTAGCCCAACGTTTATATGAAGCCGGTTTAATAACCTACATGAGAACTGATAGTGTTAATCTTTCTAAAGAAGCGTTAACATCTGCAAAAGAAGCTATTGTAAAAAATTACGGTAAAGAATATAGTGAAACAAGAAACTTTACTGGTAAGTCTAAAGGAGCTCAAGAAGCACACGAGGCCATTAGACCTACGGAAATGGATAATCAATCTCCATCATTGGAGCGTGATCAATCTAAATTATACGACTTAATATGGAAACGTACGGTTGCATCTCAAATGAGCGATGCTCAATTAGAGCGTACCAATGTAAAGATTAAGGCGAGCAAGCATTCAGAAGAGTTTACTGCAAACGGTGAGGTTATTAAGTTTGACGGTTTCTTGAAAGTTTACATGGAAGGTGTGGATGATGAAGATGTTGCCGAAGAACAAGAAGGGATGTTGCCAGCTATGAAAGAAGGCGAACGTCTTTTAAATAATTTCATATCTGCTACAGAACGTTTTACAAGACCACCTTATAGATTTACTGAAGCATCTTTGGTTAAGAAATTAGAAGAGTTAGGTATTGGTAGACCATCTACATATGCACCAACAATTTCTACTATCCTTAATAGAGGTTATGTTGAAAAAGGTACTATAGAAGGTAAGGAGCGTAAATACCAGCAGCTTGTTTTAGAATCAAATAAGATACAAGAAAAGAATCTTACCGAAAATGTAGGTTCAGATAAAGGTAAAATGGTGCCAACTGATATTGGTATGATTGTTACAGATTTTTTGGTGACTAATTTTGCAAACATTTTAGATTACAATTTTACTGCTCAAGTAGAAGAGGATTTTGATGAAATTGCTTCCGGTGATGAAGATTGGAAGAAAATGATGAAGAACTTTTACAAAGATTTTCATCCTAATGTAGTAGATGTAGAAGAAAACGCGGACCGTGCCAGTGGAGAAAGAATTTTAGGTAAGGATCCAAAAAGCGGAAAACAAGTATCTGTGCGTTTAGGTAGATTTGGGCCAATGGTACAAATAGGTACTGTTGATGATGAAGAAAAACCAACGTTCGCAAGTTTATTGCCAGAGCAGTCTTTGAATACTATTTCTTATGAAGAGGCAATGGATCTTTTTAAACTTCCAAGAAAATTAGGGGTTTATGAAGGAGAAGAAGTTTTAGCTAACGTAGGTAGGTTTGGACCTTACGTTAAATTTGGCGAAAAATTTATTTCTATGGATAAAGGCGAAAGTGCTTTTGAAATTGAGATGGATAGAGCAATAGAGCTTATTATTGCCAAACAAAAAGCAGATGCACCGGTTGCCATGTATGAAGAGATGGAAGTTACCAAAGGTACAGGTAGATTCGGACCGTTCATAAAATGGAATGGAATGTTCATTAACGTGAACAAGAAGTACGATTTTGATAATTTATCTAACGACGATATTATAGAGCTTATCGAAGTAAAGAAGCAAAAAGAAATAGATAAGGTTATCCAAAACTGGGAAGAGGAAGGTATCCGTATTGAAAAAGCTAGATGGGGTCGTCATAATGTAATAAAAGGTAAGATTAAGGTAGAATTAGCTAAAACTGTTGATGTTGTTAAGATGTCCTTAGAAGAGGCTCAGAAGTTAATCGAGGCAAAGACTCCTAAGAAAAAAACTCCAAAGAAAAAGGCAAAAGCTAAACCTAAGTCAAAAAAGTAATTTAATTTTAGGTCAAAAGATTAGTATAGTATTTTTATGATTTCCAAAACCCTTTTATAAATGGCCTTTGATTTTTTAGTTCCGGTGTCGGACAAAGTTTTAGCCCATAATGAGTTGTTACCTAGTCAAGCTATTGGTAAAAATACCTATATACATACCGAAAAGGATGGATTGCCCGTGTTAGCTAACGCCACGGTAGCTATTGTAGGGGTGAGGGAGTCAAGAAATGCCTATGAAAAAAAGCATGAGAAGTTAGATGTCTCTGCAATAAGATTACAATTCTACAAGCTTTTAATAGGAAACTGGAATGCTACTATCGTAGATTTAGGTGATATTGAAGAAGGAGCTACTGTCGAAGACACTTATTTTGTCGTCAAAGAAGTTGTTGCTGGCTTGCTAGAAGAAGATATTATACCCATTATACTTGGGGCAACTCAAGATATTACTTACCCTGCATACAGGGCTTTTGATGGTATTAGGGATATGATTAACCTGGTGGCGATAGATAGCAGGTTTGATTTTGGAATAGAAGATGAGCTCATTTCTTCACATTCTTACATGAGCAAAATTATAACCGACAAACCAAATAATCTTTTTAATTTCTCCAATATTGGCTATCAAAGTTACTTTAACGCCCAAGAAGAAATAGATTTAATGGAGCGTTTATTTTTTGACGCCTATAGACTAGGGGAAGTTGCAAATGATATTTCCTTAGCGGAACCCGTGCTTAGAAATGCGCATATGGTTAGTTTAGATTTGCGATCGGTGAAAGCAAGTGAAATTTCTTTATCTGCAAATTTTTCTCCGAACGGATTTAACGGTAGAGAGATCTGTGCCATTTCTAGATATGCCGGTATAAGTGATAAAGTATCTGTTTTTGGATTGTATGAAATGGAAAATACCATACAGTCACAACAGCTGATAGCACAGATAATATGGTACTTCATAGAAGGTATCAATTTTAGAATTAAAGAATCTCCATATACCAAAACCGATGATTTTGTTAAGTATAATGTACCTAGCGAAGATGAAGAATTGGTATTCTACAAAAGTTTATTAACAGAAAGATGGTGGACAGAAGTCCCATCTATTTTTACTTCACATACTAAAGCCCATACACCAGCGTTATTACCTTGCACCGAGAAGGATTATATAGATGCATGTAATCAACAGATTCCTGAAAGGTGGTTTAAGGCTTATAAGAAAGGCTTTAATTAACATTATTTTTTTTAAAGCATTAAAGGACTTTAATACAATATTTTATATAAAACCTAGTTTTAGTTGTTAGAATAATTTATTGTATTCTGAAGTTTAAACCATAATCGAAATTTAACCTAAAGTATGAAGAAGCTATTGTTATCCTCTATAGCGTTTGTTTTTTTACTCACAAGTTGTGGGTCTAAGCAGAAAGGTGAGCTAACCGGAGTCCAGGGAAAAAAATGGTATCCAGAAAAACCATATGGAATGGAACTTATCCCAAGGGGTTCTTTCATAATGGGAAAGAGTGAAGAAGACCAAGCAAAATTATTGAATGCACCGACTAAGACAGTTACGGTACGTTCTTTTTACATGGATGATACAGAAATCACGAATAGTGAGTATCGTCAGTTTGTAGAATGGGTAAAGGATTCTATAGTTAGAACCAAATTAGCCATTTTAGCTGATGAGTTAGGTATCGGACCTGAAGAAGGCGGTATTGGTGACTTTGCTTTTAAGGATGCGGATACTACAAGAGCATCTGTATACGATAAGTATATGTTAGACAATTACTCTGGTATGGGTGAGACAGGCTACGAAGGTAGAGCGTTGAGCAAAGACGAAGGTCTTGTATGGGATACATCAGACTATCCAGATGAATATTATACCGAAATAATGGATTCTATCTACTTGTCTGAAGAAGAGTCTTATAACGGTCAACGTACTATTGATGTTAAAAAATTAAAGTATAAATACAGCTGGATGGATATCGAAGCTGCTGCAAGAGCTTCCATTAAAGGAAACTCGAGTCGTAAAGACTTTATCCGTACAGAAGAAGTGGAAATTTATCCAGATACCACAGTATGGATTAGAGATTTCTCATATTCTTATAACGAACCAATGCACAATGACTATTTCTGGCATGACGCATATAGCGAATATCCTGTAGTAGGTATTAGCTGGCAACAAGCAAAAGCATTCTGTAACTGGAGAACGAAATTCAAAAACGATGATAACAAGAGTCGTGGAAGACAGTTCGTTAATCAATTTAGACTTCCAACAGAAGCTGAATGGGAATACGCGGCAAGAGGTGGTATCGAAGGTGGTACGTACCCTTGGGGTGGACCATATGTAATTAGTGATACAGGTTGTTTCATGGCAAACTTTAAACCACAACGTGGGGATTATGCTGCAGATGCTGCTTTATATACTGTAGAAGCTAAATCTTACGAGCCTAACGATTTTAACATGTACAACATGGCTGGTAATGTATCTGAATGGACCAATTCAAGTTATGATCCTAGCGCATATGATTACGTATCAACAATGAATCCTAACGGAGGTGATCAGTCTAATACTAGAAAAGTTATTAGAGGGGGTTCTTGGAAAGATGTTGCTTACTTCTTACAAGTAAGTACTAGAGATTACGAATACGCAGATTCAGCTCGTAGTTACATAGGTTTCAGAACAGTACAAGATTACATGGGCGAAGAAGATTCTACGCAATAAATAACAATAATTATAGTTTTATAATAAATTCAAATTAATTTTTAACCAAATCTTTTTTATTAAACCTTAAATTAAATTAAAATCATGGCACAGTCAAAATCCACAAAAAAATTATTTAACATGGCCTACGGCCTAGGAGCATCAGTTGTAATTATCGGTGCATTATTTAAAATTCTTCACTGGGAGTTAGGTCCATTAAATGGTGGTATTCTTCTAGCGATAGGTCTTATAACAGAAGCACTTATTTTTGCGATCAGTGCATTCGAACCAGTAGATGACGATTTAGATTGGGCATTAGTTTACCCAGAATTAGCTGGTGGTGAAGGTAACGCACCTAAAAAAGCACAATCAGCTAATGAAGTTAAAGAAGCAGAAGCATCTTTATCTAAGAAATTAGATGATTTGTTAAAAGAAGCTGGTGTAGATGCAAGTCTTATGGAAAGCTTAGGTTCTAGTATTAAAAACTTTGAAGGTGCTGCTAAAGGTATCGCTCCAACAGTTGATGCAATGGAATCTACTAAGAAATATTCTAGTGAAATGGTTCAAGCTGCAGCTCAAATGGAGTCTTTGAACAGTCTTTATAAAGTACAATTAGAAAGTGCAAGCAAGCAAGCTTCAGTAAATGAAGAAGTTGTTCAAAATGCAAGTGCACTTAAAGATCAAATGGCATCGTTATCTACAAACCTTTCTTCATTGAATGGTGTTTACGGTGGTATGTTATCTGCAATGAGTAAAAACTAATTTGGATTTTAATAAAACCCAAGTCAATTATTAATTAAAATCTAAAAAAATAAATCCATGGCAGGAGGAAAAAATTCACCACGTCAGAAGATGGTCAACTTAATGTATTTGATCTTCATCGCAATGTTGGCGTTAAACATGAGTAAAGAGGTATTAGCCGCATTCGGTATAATGAATGAAAAGCTAGAAACTTCAAACGCAATGACCACCGCAAGTAACGAAGCGTTCTTAGGTAGTCTGGAAACTAAAGCATCTGAAGATGCAGCTAAATATGACAAGCTGTACAAGAATGCTCAACAGATTAAGTCAATGTCTCAAGAGTATTATGATTACTTAGGGGGACTTAAAACTGGAATGACAGAAGGTCTTGAAAATCCTAAGGATTATGCAAGAATGGACATGTCAGATTACTTAGATCAAAAGTTCTTTCAAGGAGACAACCTTTCAGAAGGTGGTAAAGAGTTCTTAAAAAGACTTACTGATTATAGAGATAATGTTGCTAAAATTGTACCAGCTTCTTTAAAAAGTTCAGTTATCGATCGTTTTCAAACAGGAAACGCTGAAGGTAAAGTTCAAGCTAAAGATGGTATGCAAGATTGGATCAACTATCACTACGAAGGGTATCCTTTAATAGCATCTATTGCAAAATTAACTGCACTTCAAGCAGATGTAAAAGTTACTGAAGAAGCAGCTTTGAAATCTATGTTAGAAGGTGAGTTAACAAGCCAAGTTTCTTTAAAGAATTTCGCAACTTCTCTTTCATCTACTAAATCTGCATACTATGCAGGTGAGAAATATGATGGTAAGATTATTATCAGCAAAACTGATAATTCTTCTACTCCTGTAAGAGCAGAGTTAACTTTAGATGGTAGAAAATTATCTGAAGGTTCTGATTATAAATTAGAAGCTGGTGGTGTTAAAATGTTGATTGGTTCTGGTTCTGCTGGTGATCATGAAGTAAAAGGTTTGATTTACTTTAAGCAAGATGGTGAAGAAATTCCTGTTGAGGTTAAAAATTCATTCGCAACAATATCTAAGCCTAATGCTGCTTTAATTGCTGCCGATAAAATGAATGTTGTATATAGAGGTGTTGCTAACCCAATGTCTATCTCTATACCAGGTATACCAAATAATAAAGTAAGAGCATCTGCTCCAGGTCTTAAGGCTGTTAGTGGTAGTAAATACGTAATGACTCCAGGAACTGGAAGAAACGTTACTATTACAGCTTCAGGTACTTTACCAGATGGTCAAGCAGTATCTTCTAAGTCAGAGTTTAGAATTAAAGATATTCCAAGACCAGAAGGTAGTGTAAGTAAGCAAACAGGTAGTATTAAACTTCCAAAAAGGAATGTTGAGATCGCTACGATCGGTGCTGGCTTAGAAGACTTCGATTTTGATTTAAACCTTGCAGTAAGCGGATTTAAATTCAAAGTACCAGGTCAACCAACTGTTTCTGTAAGAGGAAATAAAATGGATAGTAAAGCAAAATCAGCTTTATCACGTGCTAAAAGAGGAGATATCGTTCAAATATTTGATATCGAAGCTTATATCACAAACAATAAAAGTTACAAGTTGAAGAAAGTTTCTCCAGTAGTTGTGGAGATTACAAACTAAATAAGTAGAATGATACCGGGTAAGCCCTATGGTTTTACCCGGTTAATTTTAAAGTGAAGCAAACATGAATTGGAAAAATGTTTTAGTAATGGGAGCGGTAACTATGTTACCTTTATCAATGATGGCCCAAGCAAATGTATTGAATGCTAAAAAACCAGATGAGGTTGGTGTTCGTACAGAAGCACAAAAAGCTGTCGATAACGATGCTCCGTTAGAATATGGTTATGTAGATGATAGGGATATCCTTTGGTCTAAAACTTTATGGGAGACCATAGATTTAGATGAGAGAGTTAATTTCCCATTATATTATCCAACAGATACTATGGATATTGGCCCAGATAGAAGGTCATTATACCACGTTCTAATTAAAAATTTAAAGAGTGGAAAATTAGAAACTTATACAGATTCTTATTTCACTAAAAAAAGGTCTTTTGGCGATTTAAAAGATGCCTTGCAAATGGTTGATACTCTAGATTATGGGTATGAGCAAATGAATGCAGGGGAAACTGTTTCGGAAGAGTATATAACTCGTAGAAGTATTTCTGCAGCTGATATTGAAGAATATCACGTAAAAGGAATATGGTATTTTGATAAGAGACAGGGAGAATTAAAATACCGTCTTTTAGGTATTGCTCCAGTAGCGCCAGATGTTAACTTTATGGATGATGATAATCCAGACATGGTAGAGCTTTTCTGGGTATGGTATCCAGATGCACGTGATATTTTACACGAGGCTAAAGTTTTTAATTCACAAAATTCAGCTCAGCCTATTTCTTTTGATATGTTGTTGAACGCAAGAAGATTTGATGCAGTTATTTACAAAGAAGATAACATACAAGGTGATAGAAAAGTAGATGACTATATTGCTGACAATGCTTTGTTCCAACTATTGGAAGCGAAACGAATTAAAGAAGCAATTAGAGACAAGGAACAAGACATGTGGGCTTATTAAGCTTACTGAAAATCCAATTCACATAAAAAAGGCCCAATCGTAAGATTGGGCCTTTTGTTTTTGCACTAGGTTTTATTCAATTGTCATTACATTTGCGCCATGGTAGATTATTTGGTAGTAGGACTGGGATTGGCAGGTACGGCATTTTGCGATACCCTTCGTAGAAATAACAAGACCTTCGTTGTTTTTAATGACCGATCTCAAACCTCTTCTCGCGTTGCTGGCGGTCTTTATAACCCTGTTATCTTAAAACGTTTTACGCTTTCATGGAGAGCAGATGAGCAATTACCTATTGCTACTGATTTCTATACGCAACTTGAAGATTTTCTAAAAGTACAGTTTGATGAAAAGCTGAATGTATTGCGAAAATTCGCATCTATAGAAGAACAAAATTTATGGTTTGAGGCCGCTGATAAGGAAAAACTGAAACCGTACCTAGATACTACATTGGTAAACAATGAGAATTTAGGACTTAAGGTTCCATGCGGATTTGGAAAAGTTCTTGAAACCGGAAAGTTAGATACCAAGTTTCTTTTTAACAGCTATGAAAAATGGCTACAACAAGAGAACCTACTATATTCAGAAACATTTGATTATGATCAAGTGCATATCAATCCAAGTTTTATTGAATATAAAAACATAAAGGCTACTAACATAGTGTTTACCGAGGGGTATGGACTAATGCAGAATCCGTACTTCAGTTACTTGCCAATGCAGGGGTCAAAAGGAGAGTATATTGTCATAAAGGCAAAAGACTTAAATGAACGTAATATCATAAAGTCATCCATATTTTTAATTCCTTTAGGTAATAATTTGTATAAGGTTGGTGCAACCTATAATAGAGGGCAAAAAGATAATAAGACTACAGAGGAAGCTAAAAGTGAGCTAATGACTAAAGTAGATAGCCTCCTAGATTGCGCTTATGAAGTTGTTGATCACGAAGCAGGTATGCGCCCCACAGTAAAGGATAGAAGACCTTTAGTTGGCCAACATCCTGAATATAGCAATCTATGGGTATTAAACGGCTTTGGTTCTCATGGTATTACCATAGCACCTTGGGCTGCAAAATCACTATATGAGCACATTGAGTCTAATGTGCCATTACTTGAAGAAATGAATATAGCACGTTTTACTTAAGCTTGAGCTTTTTTAATGGTTGCTTTGGAATCATATGTTATAAAAAAATTAATCCATATATTTCTAGAGACTCGCATGATAACGGGCATAAAAACAATCATTGTTACAACAATGGCAATAAATGACTCTATAAGGTCAGCCCCAATAAATAAATTTGCTATTACAAATGCAGCTACTGCAAAGGCAATTCCCACACCATAACTCACATACATAGCGCCATAAAAGAACGAAGGTTCAATTTTATATTTTAGGTCACAATGACCACATCTCTCATGCATTTTAAAAATTTCACCCATATGATAAGGGTTTTTGTCCAAATACATGCTTTCTTGGTGACATCTTGGACAACTTCCTGTTAAAATACTGTAGAGTTTGTTTCCTTTTTTTAACATTTGCAAAACTTTACACAAAGGTACGATTTTAAGACATTTTACATGTCGTATATCTACAGTTACAAGAATAATTTAGCTTAAAAATTATCAGAATTAAAAATGAGGTTTTTAAGTAACTATAAGAATAATTAGAATTTATGTTAAACGTTCACAACCTATCAGTCTCTTTCGGAGGAGAATACTTATTTGAAGAAATATCATTTCGTTTAAATGGGGGTAATAGAGTAGGTCTAGTAGGTAAAAATGGGGCGGGAAAATCAACCTTATTGAAATTGTTAAATAAAGATATGGCATTGGATACCGGTGTAATAGCGGTTGAAAAGGATATTAAAATAGGTTTTCTAAGACAAGATATAGATTTTGTACAAGGTAGATCAGTTTTAGATGAGGCTTACCAAGCTTTTGAGGAGATAAAGGCATTAGAGTTAAAACTTGATGAAATTAATCATCAGTTGGCAGAGCGTACAGATTATGAATCTGATTCGTACAGTCAGTTAATTGTAGATTTAAATGATGTTAGCCATCATTATGAAATACTAGGGGGTTACAATTATCAAGGGGAAACTGAGAAAATTCTACAAGGCTTAGGTTTTAGAAGAGAAGATTTTGATAAAAAGACAGAAACGTTCTCTGGTGGATGGCGTATGCGTATAGAGCTTGCTAAACTATTATTACAGAGTAACGATGTATTGTTATTAGATGAGCCTACCAACCACTTGGATATTGAATCTATTATTTGGTTCGAGCAATTTTTGAATAATTATACCGGTGGTGTTGTCATTGTGTCTCACGATAAAATGTTCTTGGATAATGTAACGAACAGGACAATAGAAATTTCATTGGGGCGTATTTATGACTACAATAAGCCGTATACCGAGTACTTGGTGTTAAGAAATGAAATTAAGCAGCAACAAGTAAACGCTCAAAAGAATCAAGAGAAAGAAATTCAGCAAGCAGAACGATTAATAGAAAAATTTAGGGCAAAATCAACCAAAGCTTCTATGGCCCAGTCTTTAATTAAAAAATTAGACAAGATTGAACGTATAGAGGTTGATGAAGATGACAATAGTGTTATGAGTCTTCGTTTTCCTATTTCAGTTGTTCCGGGTAAAGTTGTGGTTGAAATAGAAGAGCTTTCAAAAGCATACGATAGCAATTTGGTATTGAATGATATTAATTTGCTTATTGAACGAGATAGCAAAACTGCCTTCGTAGGGCAAAACGGTCAAGGTAAATCTACATTGGCAAAGATAATTGTTGGTGATCTTAAGTATGACGGACATTTAAAGCTTGGGCATAATGTACAAATAGGATATTTTGCTCAAAACCAGGCAGAGTATTTAGATGGTAACAAAACCATTTTAGATACAATGATAGATTCGGCTAATGAGAAAAATAGAAGTAAGGTAAGGGATATCTTAGGCTCCTTTTTGTTTAGGGGAGATGAAGTGGATAAGTATGTAAAAGTACTTTCTGGGGGCGAGCGTAACCGTTTGGCTTTAGCAAAAATGTTATTGCAACCTTTTAATGTTTTGGTGATGGATGAACCTACCAACCACCTTGATATTAAATCTAAGAACGTTCTAAAACAAGCATGTTTAAATTTTGAAGGAACTTTAATATTGGTATCTCACGATAGAGATTTTCTGCAAGGTCTTACTAATAAGGTCTATGAATTTAAAGATCAGAAAATTAGGGAGTATTTAGGTGATGTAGATTTCTATTTAGAGCAGCGCAAGGTTGAAGATTTTAGAGCTATTGAGAAGAAGACTGCAGTTGTTGCAGAAAAGACAAAATCTAAACCATCAAACTCGTTTCAAGATCAAAAGAAATTAAAGAGTTTAAAAAATCAATTAAGCTCAGTTGAGAGCAAGATTGGTTCACTTGAAAAAGAAATTAAAGATATAGACCATAATCTTTTGGTAGATTACGATACTACTATTGCAAAAGCTAACTTTTTCGATGGTTACCAGGCTAAAAAGAAAAAGCTGGAAACACTTATGAAGGACTGGGAAATTCTTACAATTGATATTGAGTCGTTAGGGTAAAAACTAAATACGTTACATACGTTTTCAGGGGTTTCACAACAAGTTCTGCTACTTTCACAACAAACAGGGGTCAATCAACGATAAAATTTTAGTTTTCAGCGTTATTAGTTCAAATTTGTAGGATAATTCTTAGTTAATAGAATTTGCCAAACCACCATCAACATGAAAAAACTATACTATTTAAGTTTCAGTTTATTATTTCTGACAACAGTTTGCTTTGCAGAAGTCTCTAAAAAAGAGAAGAAAGCTTTAGTAGATCTATATGAATCTACCAATGGAAACCATTGGGTGAAGAAATGGGATTTAAAAACTCCGGTTTCTCAATGGCATGGAGTAACTGTCGAAAATGATAAAGTAGTGGAGATTAATTTATTCCACAACAACCTAATGGGTTCAATTTCTTCTCAAATTGGGAATTTAGAAAACTTAAAGGTGCTGAACCTTGCGTTCAATTCTCTTACAGGGGCATTGCCTGCAGAAATAGTAAACCTGTCTAATTTAAAAGTATTGAAATTAGAAATGAATAGGTTTAATGGTAAGTTACCTGACGGTATTGGTAGTTTACTACAATTAGAAGAGCTTTCAGCGTTCAATAATTTCTTTACTGGTGAAATTCCTGCTACAGTAGGTAATCTAACAGGCTTGAAAGTATTAAACCTTTCTAGTAATGAATTTTATGGTGATATACCAAGTTCATTAGGTGCGTTATCTCAATTAGAAACTTTGGGTCTATTTGAAAATAGATTAGAAGGTGCTATTCCTAGAGACATGGGTAAATTAAGTAAGTTGAAAGAATTGGTTTTGGCCAATAACAGACTTATTGGTGATATACCTAATGAGTTTTCTCAATTAGCAAGTTTAGAAGTATTTCAAATACAGAATAATAATTTCAGTTCTTTCAAAGCTTTAGAATTTTTGGAAACGAAAGAATATTTAGTTTTTGATTACGATAAAGAAGACAGGAAATTAGAATTTAAAGATATCAACTTCAGTAAGACCAGAATGGCAGACACGAAGTTTGAAGATATAGAAGAGTAAGAGTAGTTTACACTTTTAGTTAGTTTGGTGAAAGAAAGAGATGTTGAACAGCATCTCTTTCTTCTTTTTGAACATTAGCGTTCCTAATGTATCATAAATGTGTTTTTTGAACGTTATGATATAAGTACTTTTTACGGCAGTACTGTTAATTCGCAGTGCTAACAGGTAAATAGGTATATAAATGTCCCCCAATAATTTAATTTTTTCATTATGAAAAATGTTATTAACTATACCTGCTTCATTCTCTTTGTGGTTTGCAGTTTTGCAGTAAATGCGCAGATACCAAAAAGCGAGAAGCAATATTTAATAGACTTCAATAATAGCACACTTGGTGAGCAATGGCAGAATAAGTGGAATTTACAGGAAGATCCATCTTCTTGGTATGGTGTAGAGATCACCGACGGGCATGTAACCAGTTTAAAATTGTATCGAAACAATCTAAAAGGAGCAATACCAGAAGGCATATCTGCACTTTCAAATTTAAAAATACTGAATCTTGCGTTTAATACTATTGATGGTAATTTACCTAAAGACATGTTTCAGTTAGAAGCATTGATTTCTTTACGTTTAGAGATGAATAAGCTGACGGGTACATTACCTCAAGATTATTCTAAAATGAAGAGCTTAGAGGAGTTGTCTATGTTCAATAATTTATTTCAAGGAACTATTCCAGAAGGTATTGGCGAAATATCAAACCTTAAAACCTTAAATTTATCAAGTAACTATTTAGAAGGTCATCTTCCTAAGTCAATTGAAAAATTAGGCAATTTAGAACGCTTAGAACTATTTGGCAATAAATTAGCGGGTGCCATTGAAGTAGATTTAGGGCGTTTGGTTAATTTAAGAGAATTGATTCTATCATATAACAAGTTTGAAGGAGATTTGCCAAGTGGTTTGGCTTCATTGAGCAATCTTGAGTTCGTACAATTGCAAGGCAACGATTTTAGATCATTAAATTCATTGTTAAGAATGCAAAGTACAAGACTAGCCGTTTTTGATAGTGATGATGAATTTTTAAATATGAAATTTGGTACTACAGAAGTAAGTAGAACACGTATAGTAGATACTAAATACGAAGATGTAAAGCGAAATTAATAAACAAAATAATATTAGGTAAAGGGATGCGAGAGCATCCCTTTTTTTATACAGTAATCACAAAGACTACCGTGTTTTTGTGATTACTTTAACCATTGTTGCGTTCAATGCCAGAATTGTTTTTTTGTAGTTTCGCGAACGATTAATTGATTTCCAAAAGTTTCTAGTTAAAATCATTATAAAAAAACCATTCTGTTTTAACACTATTTTGAATGTTTACGCAGATGATAGATTTATCTTTTGATTTTTAGAAGCTTGTTTTTTTTAAAGGATGTTCATTAAGTATTGTACTGGTTTAAACTGATATAGGTTCAAAGTCGTTTCACTTCTGAATTTGGTCGTTTCATTTAATTAGCATAATCCTTAAGGATATTTAAAACTATTTTTGATTCTGTGTTTTTTGAAATACGCTTATAAATTATAATAAAATGCGAAAGATTATTTTTACCGTACTAGGTATTTTACTAATTGTAGTATCCTTTTTTTTAGCTGGGTATATTATTGATAGTAAGAAAACATTCAAGCCCAAATCTGAAAAAGTTGTGAAAACAGTTTTTACAGAAGTAGTTGAAAATGGTACAGTGCCAATTGTAGTGTCTGCAAATGGTAATTTGACAGCTAAGCAACGTGTAGAATTATATGCTGAGGTTCAAGGTGTATTTAAGAAAGGCAGTAAGTTGTTTAAAGAAGGACAAGCTTTTCGTCAAGGAGAAACAATTATAAGTATTGATGCAGCTGAATATGCTGCAAGCGTACAATCTGCAAAAAGTAATCTTTTCAATCAATTAACGGCAGTTATGCCAGATTTACGATTAGATTATCCAGACATATATTCTAAGTGGCAAGATTATCTTTCCAATTTCGATATGTCTAAAAGTACACCGGCACTTCCGGAGCTAACTACAGAGAAAGAAAAATTCTTTATATCAGGTAGAGGTATTTTAACTAGTTATTACAATGTTAAGAATCTAGAACAAAGACTTTCTAAGTACCGTATATCTGCACCTTTCTCGGGTGTTTTAACCGAGACATTGGTTACAGAAGGTACATTGGTCAGGTCAGGTCAGAAACTAGGCGAGTTCATCAATACAGAGGTATATGAATTAGAGGTTGCCATTAGCAAACGTTATACAGATTTATTGAAAGTAGGGGAGGCGGTATCGCTTACTAACTTAGATGACAATACGAAGTATAAAGGGAAGGTTACTAGAATCAATGGTAGTATTGATCAAGCAACACAAACCGTAAACGCCTATATAGAGGTAGACGATAAAAACTTACGAGAAGGTATGTACCTAGAGGCAGATTTAGATGCCAAAAAAGAGGAAAACGCTATTGAGGTAGATAGAGGATTGCTATTGGAGGGTAATAAAATATTCATAGTTCGCGATTCTGTTTTAGACCTTATTGATGTAGAGCCTATTTATTTTTCAGATAAGCGTGTAGTGCTAAAGAATGTGCCCAATGGTATAACTATAGTATCTAAGCCGGTAAGTGGAGCTTATACTGGTATGGCGGTAAAAATTTACTCTGAACAACCAGAAAATACGAAGGAATAATGCGTAAACTGATAGAATATTTTATTCGGTATCATGTTGCCGTTAATGTTATAGTAATTTCTTTTGCACTTTTCGGTATCGTTGGTGCAAAGGCATTAAAATCATCTTTCTTTCCTTTAACGGATTCTAAGAACATTGCTATTACTATAACCTACCCAGGTGCTTCACCACAAGAGGTAGAAGAAGGTATCGTTCTTAAGATAGAAGATAACTTAAAAGGATTAGAAGGTGTTGATCGTGTAACCTCTACATCTAGGGAGAATAGTGGTACGATTAACGTGGAAATCGAGAAAGGCGAGAATATCGATTTCATGTTGTTGGAAGTTAAGAATGCGGTAGATAGAGTACCGACTTTTCCAACAGGTATGGAGCCTTTAATAGTTTCTAAGCTTGAAACTGTTCGTCAAACTATTGCATTTGCTATTAGTGGAGAAGATATTCCATTAGCTACACTTAAAAGTGTTGGTAGGGAAATTGAGAATGACCTAAGAGCAATGGAAGGTATTTCTCAAATAGAGATTTCTGGTTTTCCAAATGAAGAGATTGAAATTGCGGTCAATGAAAATGATCTTTTAGCCTATGGTTTATCTTTTTCAGAAGTAGCAAGTTCAGTTGCTAATGCAAATATTCTTGTAACAGGTGGTAATATTAAAACCGATGCGGAAGAGTATTTAATCCGTGCCAATAACCGCTCGTATTATGGTAGCGAACTAGGTAATCTTGTAGTTCGTGCAGATCAATCTGGTAATGTTATTCGCCTAAAAGATGTAGCTGTCGTTAGGGATCGTTTTGCAGAATCACCTAATGCTACCTATTTCAATGGTAATTTATCTGTTAGTACTACAATAACCAGTACCAATAATGAAGATTTAATAGCCGCTGCAGATCAAGTAAACGCCTATGTTGATGAATTTAATGAAAAGTATAATAACATAAAATTAGATGTCGTTTCGGATCAGTCTACGACACTTAATCAAAGAACACAGTTATTAACGGAGAACGCCATTATGGGTATGGTGTTGGTGTTAATTTTCTTATCTCTGTTCTTGAATACAAGATTAGCATTTTGGGTAGCCTTTGGTTTACCTGTAGCGTTCTTAGGTATGTTCGTTTTTGCCGGTTTCTTTGATGTTACCATCAATGTGTTATCATTGTTCGGTATGATCATCGTTATCGGAATTTTGGTGGATGATGGTATTGTTATCGCTGAGAATATCTATCAGCATTATGAAAAAGGTAAGTCGCCTGTACAAGCAGCTGTCGATGGTACTATGGAGGTATTGCCTCCAATTATTTCTGCTATTATAACAACGATACTAGCTTTCTCAATTTTCTTGTTTTTGGACAGTAGAATTGGAGAGTTCTTTGGTGAAGTATCTGTTATCGTAATCTTGACTTTGGTAGTGTCATTAGTTGAGGCCTTGGTAATATTACCTGCTCACTTGGCGCATTCAAAAGCATTGCAGCCTATAGATAATAAACCAAAAAGCGGATTCGCAAATGCATTTGCTAAACTTAGGGTTATCAATGAATTCGGAGATAAGCTAATGATTTGGATGCGTGATAATCTATATACGCCAATACTACGCTTTTCAATGAAGTACAAGATTTTTGTATTCTCTGTAATTGCAGCGAGTTTTATTTTGACTTTAGGGTCTGTAGGTGGTGGTATTATTAGAACTGCATTCTTTCCAAGAATTGCCAGTGACCGTGTAGGTATAGAATTAGAGATGCCAAACGGTACTAATGAAAAAATAACCGATTCTATTATTTCATTAATAGAAGAGAAAGCTATGATTGTCAACCAAGAATTGACAGAAAGGTATATCGTAGGATCAGATAAAGATGTATTTGAAAATGTAATCAAAAGGTTAGGGCCTGGATCATCTTCAGCGGTCTTGACAATAAACTTGTTGCCTGGAGAAGAAAGACCAAATGAGATTTCTGCCGATATGGTAACCAAAAGGTTAGAGGAGCTGGTAGGTCCGGTACTAGGTGTTGAAAGCTTAATATATGGTTCTGGTGGTAACTTTGGTGGGTCACCGGTTTCTGTATCGTTATTAGGTAATAATATAGAACAACTTAAAGCTGCTAAGGCTGAGTTGAAAGGTATATTAACTAAGAATCCAAGGTTAAAGGATATTGCAGATAATGACCCGGCGGGTATTAAAGAAATCCGATTAACATTAAAGGAGAATGCTTATTTATTAGGGCTGGATTTACAGACGTTAATGAATCAAGTTCGTGCGGGCTTCTTTGGGGTACAGGCACAACGTTTTCAGCGGTCACAAGATGAAATTAGGGTTTGGGTACGTTACGATAGAGAAGAGCGTTCTTCGATATCTAATTTAGATGATATGCGTATTGTAACTCCTACTGGTGAGCGTGTTCCATTGAGTGAGATTGCAGATTATACTATTGTTCGTGGAGATGTAGCTATTAACCGTTTGGAAGGCAGAAGAGAAATTCAGGTTTCTGCCGATATGAAAGATGTAAAGGATAGTCCAACGGAAATAATGACCGAAATACAGAATGTACACATGCCAGAGATACAATCAAAGTATCCAACGGTAAGTGCCTCTTATGAAGGTCAAAATAGAGAGTTGGAGAAATTGACCGGTTCTTTGAAATTGGTAGGTTTTACAGTGCTACTATTAATATACATTACCATCGCATTTACTTTTAGAAGTTTCAGTCAGCCATTAATGTTATTACTTTTAGTACCATTTAGTTTTACGGCAGTAGCGTGGGGACACTGGATCCATGACTTCCCAATAAACGTACTTTCTATATTGGGTATCATTGCTCTAATAGGTATTATGGTGAATGATGGTCTAGTGCTCATTGGTAAGTTCAATTCAAATTTACGTGAGGGGATGACATTTGATAATGCCATTTTCGAAGCAGGTAAATCTAGGTTCAGGGCAATTTTCCTTACCTCGATTACAACTATTGCAGGTTTGGCACCTCTAATGTTGGAGACAAGTAGACAGGCGCAATTTTTAAAGCCAATGGCAATTTCTATAGCCTATGGTATTGGTATTGCAACGGTACTTACATTGTTAATGTTACCATTATTTTTATCGTTCAGTAATAATCTAAAAGCACAGAATAGATCATTAGCTTCTGGTCATAAGATTACGAAAGAAGAAGTAGAAAGAGCAATTAAAGAAAGAAAAGAAGCAGCACATCTAGAAGGTCATTCGCAGCATGCAATTGAAGACGGTGGTCATCAAGACCAAATAGAAGGTTCACAATCACATAAGAATATAGATAAGTTATAATGAGTAGATTTAAATTCATCATATTATTAGTGTTTCTCCCTGTTTGTGTAGTTTTTGCACAAGAGAAAACCCTGTCTAAAGAAGAGGCTGTTATTAAGGCTTTAGAGAATAATTACGGTATTGAAATTGCCAAAAATCAGATGGACATTGCAGATAATAATGCAAGCCTTTTAAATTCAGGATATTTACCTACGTTAACCGGTACCGCTGGTGCAACTTATAATACCAATGATACCACTACCGAGTTTCCGGGTCAATTAAATGAAGATGGTAGCGATAGGGGTAATATTGAGGTAAATGACGCAGAAAGCCAAAGATATAATGCGGCTTTAAGTCTTAATTATACCTTGTTCGATGGTCTTGGAAGATTTTATAATTACAAGAGATTAAAAGAGCAGTATCAACTAAGTACGTTACAAGCTCGTGAGACTATCGAGAATACCATGATCCAAATGTTTAGTGTGTATTTCGAAATTGCTCGTTTAACCGAGAATAAGAATGTACAAAAGCAGGCACTAGAAATTTCAACGGATAGAATCAAGAGATCAGAATATTCTTTTGAGTATGGGCAAAATACCAAGTTAGATATATTGAATGCACAGGTTGATCAAACGAATGACAGTATCAATTTATTAAATACGGAACAACAACTTGCCAATGCTAAACGCGATTTAAATGTGGTGTTGAACCAAGATTTAAATATGCAGTATCAGGTGGATACTACCATTGTTTTCTTACCTAAGTTTCAGATTGTAGAATTCATGGACCAGGCAATGACGAATAACGTTGCTATGCTTCAAACAGAATCTAACTTAAGTATTAATGACTATGATATTAAGGTAAGCAAGTCTGGTTATTTACCAACGTTAGACTTAACTGGGTCTTATGGTTGGAATAGAAACCAAAATGCACCATCTGCTTTCTTAACGGGAGCTATTTTTCCTGGTACAAATTCTATAGCCAATAGTGTATCCTTAGGCGCAAGTCTTACATGGAATCTTTTTGATGGTGGTAGTACAACGGTAAGTGTAAAGAATGCAAAAATTACCTATGCCAATCAAGAATTATTGCGCAAGCAGGTAGAATTAGAAGTAAATAGAGATATGCAGAATGCGATGGCATTGTATGAGAATCTATTAAAAATATATCAAATTCAAGAACAGAATGTATTTACAAACCAAAACAATTTTGAACGTTCTCGCGAGCAGTTTCAATTGGGAAGTATTACATCTATTGAGTTTAGACAGGCACAGATAAATTTATTGAATGCCCAGACCAATAAGAATTTGGCAAAGTACGATGCAAAACTGGCAGAGCTTCAATTGCTGCAACTTACAGGTCAGTTATTGAATATAGAACTGTAGGTAGTAAAGCAAGTTTAAGATAAGTCTTGTAGCGTTTAATCTCGATTATCGAGAAAATTAATTAGGTAAGAACATGTATAGCGATAAAACAAATAGCGAGCTCATAGAGATTTTGGATCAACATTCATTACTCACTTTTGAAGCGCAATTAAATTTGCGAGATGAGCTGGAGGAACGTGCTGTTGTTGTAGACCTAAGTGGTTTAGAAACTACCATTGCCAATAAACTAGTGCAGATAAAGAATTTAGAATATTTAAAGGATTTTGGTTTTCAGGCTAATAAAAATGTAGATGGTTTAACCGTTACAAGAACCCAAAAAGCAATGCTTACAGATATACTTGCGGTAATTGTAGGTCTATTTGTATTCTTATTAGGAGTTTATGGCTGTGTAAATCTGGCTCTTACTTTTATAAACGGTGATGAATTGGACGTATTTACTTTGGCATATAAGTTTGCAATGGCAGCTTTGGTGTTTATAGGAATTAGCTTTTTCAGCGGATTAAAAAGATTGTTTGATTTCTCTGGATTTGAATTAAGTAAGCTCAACGGATTGATTACGCTTAAAAAGCGTTTCGATGTAAAGTTGGAAGAAATAAAAATCAATGCTGCAGATATTCATTTAGACCAAGGCGAAGAAGTTCTTTCGTTAAAATTAGGACATGATACTATTTTTACGTCAAATGCAGGAAATGTAATCCAAACCCTTACGTTACAAGAGTTGGCAAAAGAATTGAAAGCATAAATTGCTATGTTCGAACATTATTTTCAATGTCCGTATTGCTGGGAAGAAGTTTCAATGCTTCTGGATCCCTCTGTGTCGCAACAAACTTATGTAGAAGATTGCGAGGTATGCTGTAACCCAATAGAGGTTACCCCTCAATTTCAAGATAATGAGCTTATAGGTTTTGATGTTCAGAGTATAGAGCAGTAATTATTCTGGTATTGCAATTTTTCCACCAAAAGTATCATCTTTATCAACTGACTTTGGGTTGCCGTAAACAGTAATAGAACCTCCGGCTTTTACTTTAGCAATAACCGCTTCACTAGCATATACTTCTGCATTTCCGCCAGATAATACAATTACAGTACTACTCTTTGTCTTTAAACCTTTATTTAGAAGTTTACCACCTGTATTGATAGTTACATACTGGCTCCCGCTTGTGCCAGAAAGTTTTATCTCACTACCGCTTGTGCTTTTAGCTGTGATGTCATTGTACGCAATGTTTAAAGTTATGGTACTTGCATCTTGCGCTTCAATGACCAGTTCGGTCCCTATAACTAATCCTGTAGAGATAATTCTAGAGTTTTTATTAGCATCTATAACAGCTAGTGCTTCTGTATAAAAAAGTTTAATACTTAGAATGCTGTTAAGTACAGACTCTCCCGAGCACATTTTTAAACGTAAACGTCCATCATTTTCGGTTATGCTAATATCTTTTTTATTCTCAACGGCTATTTCAATTTTATTCTCTTCGCCTTTTACTAGTGTAACACTTATTCTGTCATACACCCGTAATTCGGTAAATTCTTCTAAAGGTATGGTCACGTTATTCTGTGCAATACTAGTTAGGCTAAAGCAGATTATAAGTGCAAAGAGAACAAATGATTTCATGTAGCGTTGGCTGTTTAATAGAGCAAAGTTAAGGTACAAATTGGGGAATACCACAAAAGGGTAGCGGTTGCTTATAAAAGGGGGCGGCTGATCAACTTTTAAAATGTAAAAATACTTTAACAGCGTATTGTCAATACAAGTGCTATCTGCTAGAAAATATTCAAAAAACCCACTGGAGCACGCATTCAAAAAACTCCTTTTTAAAAGTTAAATAAAGCTATTGGTGTAATTAGGGTTTCCAGTTTTGTTATCTTAAACAAGTGTTTGCCTATTGTTGAGTTTATGAAGAAGAAATATCTCTTAGTTGCCTTATTTGTTATTGTTGGTATCGTAAGTTTTGCCGGTGCAGAATATTTTCCGACGACGGAAAATGAGATCATTCCAGAGGCGTTAGATTCCGTTGCTACTCGTAGAGATTTACGTAGAAGCTTCTTTGAGAAGCGAGAAATTTTAGTGGTGTACGGTGCTAAAGACTCAGCGTTACAGCAACAGTATAAAAACATTTTACATGAGCTTTCTTTAAAAGAAGTTACTAAGTCATGGCGTAATGTCAAGGTAAATTATACGAATGTAGATGAAGTCACTAAAGAATCTTTGAACACATCTATTGTATACTTAGTAGGTGCGGTAGATGAAAATTCACTAATAAAAAAATACTTGGTTGGCACTCCTTTTCAAATCTCTAGTGCAGAAATAAAAATAGGCGCTAAACGAGTGCCAAATAATAACTCTATTCTTGGGGTGTGTTTTTATCCGAGTCCTGCAGATCAAAAACTGCCTTTCAGTTTTTTAACTGGTACAAATGCAACTGAGGTTTTTGATTTATTTGCCGAAAAAGTATCGGAGATGGGGCAGTCGTTTTACCGTCAGAATTTAGAATATGAGGTATATGAAAATAAAGAACGATTGGTCATGGGCGACTTCAATGCAAATTGGGGTATAGAAGGGTCAACGTTTTTCAATTTTGCAACAGGTACTAAAGTCTTGTTAGATACAGATGAGTTTCAATTTATAGATCATCAGAAAGCTATTGAGCCCTCAGCAGTAGCACAAAAAGAGGCAGAAGTAAAAGCATCAAAAGCAAAGATTGTCACTTTTGTAAATGGTAAAGATGTGCCTAAAATCACGTATAATTTTTATACCTGTACAGAAGAAAAAGGCTTAATGACGGGGAATACCGACCATTCTACTTTTGACACGATTACCAATTCTGTTCACACGATCGTCAATGAAATTTATGCCAATAATCATATAGGTAGGGATAATGCTTTGTTGCTACATAACCTTATCGGGGAAAGTAATAAAACAATTTTTACGCTGGGGCTTCCTATCTATTTTACGGATACCTGGCAAATGAAAGGATATAAATATTGGTCTGCACGATTGGCAGAATCTGAGAATACGTATACGGTAGCAGAGCTCTTAGATAATTCTTTTCTGGAGATGGAATCTTCCCTTATTAGAGATTGTATGGCGGGTGCGTTTACAGATTTTCTAATTACCACTTGGGGTAAGGAAAGGTATTTAAGGTATTATAAAAATGTTTCACTTTCAGGTAGTGATATGGCAAAACTAGAAACCAAATGGCAAAGGTATTTAGCGGGATTGCCAAATGCACATCCGAAGGAAAAGAAAGAACCTAAAAAACTACCATATTTAAAAGGGTTCAATTTTGCCCATGAAGGCTACAGTATTTACAATGGCTATGGTTCTCAAAAGGCGACGGAATCTTTATTGAAGCAAAAGAATATGGGTAGTAATGCCATGGCGATTGTGCCGTATACGGGCATTAATGATATAAATACACCAACACCGTTACATTTTAGTGACAATGCAGGTAGTGAAAATGATGACGCCGTAGTGCATGCGGTAACAATGGCAAACAAGATGGGAATGTATACATTGCTAAAACCTCAAATATATGTAGGTGGTAGCTGGCCCGGAGGTATAAATATGCCAACGGATGAACAGTGGGATAAATTTCATGATTACTATTACCGGTGGATTCGCCATTACGCATTCTTAGCAGAAATTCATGATATGGATGCATTGTGCCTTGGTGTAGAGTTTACAAAAGCAACCTTATCGCAACCCGATTCTTGGCGTGCAATAATCAAAAAAACCAGAGCGCTATATTCTGGTCAATTAACGTATGCTGCCAATTGGGGCGAAGAATTTGAAAAGATTGAATTTTGGGACGATTTAGATTTTATAGGTCTTAATTCTTATTATCCGTTGAGTAAAAAGGACAACCCTACAGATGAGGAAATGAGTTTACAATTCGATACTATAAAAACGAAAATTAAAAAAGTCTACGACCGTTTTAAAAAGCCGATTGTATTTACCGAAATAGGATTTAGAAGTGTAGACACCCCATGGAAGAATCCGCATGCAGAGGCAGACGATTCCATTAACGAGGAAGCACAGCAAAGAGGATACGAGATTATCTTTAAAGGCATAGAAAATGAACCTTGGTGTCAAGGTATTCTATGGTGGAAATTTCCGAGTTATATCGAGTACCGTGGTGAGGATAACAATGCCTTTACACCCAACAATAAATTAGCAGAAGAAACCATAAGAGATTGGTTTACTAAGTAAAATATCGGGTATTTTGTATGGCTATATATTATTTGTATGTAGTTGATTTGCTGTGTGTAACTGCTATTTTTTAAATTTTCTATCCACTTTTAATCCAATAGAAAAACTTCATAATAGTCTAAAGCTGTTTTAGATGTCAAAATAGACGGTTGGGGTACTTATCCTCTCGGGCAGCAGTAATCCGCAATATCTTTGGGGTATAGAAAAACAATTCTAAAAAATTTAAAAACATACATAATGAAAAACATTAAAATTTTATCTGCAGTAATTATACTGGCCGTCACTTTTATTTCCTTCAAAGGAGTACAAAAACATAAAGCAGCCGAGAAGGCAGAAATTACCGCAATTTTTGATGATTGTATTATTGACCTCAATGCACAATTAGAAGCATCGTTAAAAATGGGCTATTTAAAAGCTGATGATATACAAGTAGTAGAAATCAATGAAGAAGTAAATTTAGGATTTGATGCCTTTGAATATTTGCCAATAGATTTTAATGCATATGCAGGTACAAATTTAACCGAGCAAGATTTTGATATTTTTGAAAACGAAGAAATAGTAGACCTAGGTTTTGATACTACAGCATATTTACCATCTGAGTTTAATGCCTATGCGCTTTAAGAAGTTAGTGTAGTTTAAATGTTAGTTGGTCTTCGCTTTTGGTGAAGACCAACTTTTCGTGGTTACAGATTTAAAAGGTTTATTTAGGTACATTTATAGTGTACTGTTAGAAAAGGATTTACATGGCAATAACGAAAGTAAAACAGGGCGAGGTTGTAAAAACGGCACTATTATTAGGTATTCTAGTTTCACTACCTAAAACCATCTATTTATATAATGGAATCATGGAGGGAAATTTAGATTTCTCTATGTCTTGGGTGGCAGATTTTCTGTACCGTTACCTGTTCTTTTTTTGTTTCTCGTGGTCCGTAATTCAGTTGAATGCCAACATAGATTATGATGGTCTTAAATGGCCGCCTTTTGTAAAGTGGATTATCATATTGGTCATTAATATTATTTTGCTATTGGCGGTAGTTAAAATGATCAAACTGTTCTACCCACTAATAAATGGTAGGGTTTTAGAAAATCATGAAGAGGGCTGGATCAATTTCACCTTTATCAATCTATCCATCGTATTATTTTTTATCGCTCGGTTATTACGGGTAAGTACAGATAAGCAAGATAGTAGAATAGAGAATGAGCAGTTAAAGCAGCAAAATTTGGAGAATGAGCTTGCTGCACTTAAAAACCAGATCGATCCACACTTTTTATTCAATTCATTAAATTCGCTATCATCATTAATTCGTGAAAATGAAAAGGCGACCCAGTTTGTAAATAAGCTCTCGTATATGTACCGTTATATTTTACAGAGTGGGGAAATTAATTTGGTACCGGCAAAAGACGAACTAAAATTTTTGGACTGTTATATATTTTTAATGACTACCCGTTATAGGGACCGCATACGTATAGAAGTAGATGTGGCAGACGATTTTTTGGATCGTATGGTGCCACCATTGGCGTTGCAATCATTAGTAGAAAATTCGGTGAAGCATAATGAGATTTCATCTACTAACCCGTTAACGGTAAAAGTATATTCTAGCGGAGAATCGCTATTTGTAGAAAACCCTATTCGTAGTCGTAGCACATTGGCAGAAGGTATGGGCACCGGACTCTATAATCTTAAAAAGCGATATTCTCTTTTGTTGAAAAATGAAGTAATTGTAAGTAACGATAATGAAACATTTAAAGTAGAACTCCCTTTAAACCAACCGGCATGAAAGTAATTATTGTAGAAGATGAACTTGCCGCTAGTGATAACCTGTCGTATCTATTAACTAAAATAGATCCGGAAATTGAGGTGATACAAATTCTTGATACGGTAAAAGCTACTGTTGACTATTTCTCTAATCCGCATGATGGGGTTTTGGTATTTATGGACATTCATTTGGCAGACGGAATCTCCTTTGAGATTTTCGATCAAGTCGATATTAATATTCCGATCATATTCACCACCGCTTATGATCAATATGCGCTAAAGGCATTTAAGGTAAATAGCATCGATTATTTATTGAAGCCTATAGATAAAGAAGAATTGTCTGATGCCTTAGATCGGTTTAATGCATTAAACCAACAAAAGGGTATAGATGACGTGCAAATACAAAGTCTGTTGCACCTTATACAAACCAAGCCGGCTAATTTTAAGCAAACGTTCTTAGTTGGTGTCGGTGATCAATTACTGCCGGTAAAGACAGCCGATATTGCGTATTTCTTTATAGATACAGGCGTTGTAAAAGCCGTAACGGTTCAAGATCGATCGTATGTGCTGGATATTAAATTAGAAGATGTAGAAGAAGCTTTGGATCCTTCAGTATTCTATAGGGCAAACAGGCAGTTTATTGTTAGGCGAGAAGCCATTACCGCCATTAAATTCCATTTCAATAGTAAATTATTGGTAGATATACACCCGGTCTGTAGCGAGCGTATTGTAGTGAGTAAGGCAAAGGCATCCGATTTTAAAAACTGGATGGGTACATAGTATTTTTAGCAATTATGGGATGGTACTTATTTCTGTAAGTTTCCATTCGTCATTCATTTTAGAGAATGAAAAACTATGCTGACCACCTTCAAAAAATGCTGTGGGTGGGGTAGTGGTTACATAAATATGTAATCTATCAATACCCGATTCCTCGTTATATCTAAAAAGGGTTTCATTCTCTTTTAATAGATGAATAAACTTCGGGTTGAATAAAATATCATAATCGTTCTGTATAAAACTATCTATGGGGATATACACCAAATCCTCATAAATTTTATCGTACCAAAGAGAATCCGTCTCTCGTAGAAGAACCATTTCTTCCATTTCGGTCGGTGTGTTCTCCAAACAATCATAACAGTAAATGGTTTCGCCCGATGCTTTTTTAAAAGCAACTTTATTCTTCGTTTCCAAATTATTTAAAAACGCTGTCCATTCGCTTGGGAGTTCTTCAGCTTCTTGCTTGTTTTCTTGGTTGCTTTCTTTTTTGTTTTCTAGCTTACATGAGAAGCAAAGCACAACTAGTACTGTATATAGCGATAGGCGTAGTTTCATGGTGCTATTTTAAAGAATTTTCTGTTCGTTTTTCACTTCTTTGGGTGGGTATGATCTCTGCCTTAATTTGATGGTTCTCAATAGAAATCACCTTGAATTTTATTTTATTCAACTTTTCAGGAGATCCCCAACTAGCGTATAGGTCAGGGTTATTTTCTTTAAGTTCTTTTAGCATTTCGTGACCAGAATATAAACTTGCTATTCTTGTATCCTTGTCATATTCCCATATGCCCTTTTTGGTAATTGTGGTAAAACAAGCATAGGCATTAGTTGCTTCATGCTCACTTTCATTAAACGCCAAGAGAGAGATTTTTGAGCCAAATCTTACATCCTTATAAGCGACATCATCACAACGTTTGTAAATAACGATAGTGGTAGAAGATCTTTTATCAATTTTTTCCAAAACCCAACAACCGTATATATCCAATTCGCTGATTTCGGTCTGCTGAGAATTACACGATAATCCGGCAAATACAAATATGATAAATAAGAAAACGGACTTCTTCATATGTTGATAGCATCAAAAATTACTCCAAAATCTTTACTATTTACAAGAAGTGAAAATGCCTTTACTGATTTTCAATTTTATCGATCATCTCTTTAAAAAGACCTAGCAAAAATTTTAGTTTGCCAGGGTCACCAGCTGCAGTAAATTTTTGGTCTTCAATTTTAACCCCGTACCAATCTTGTTTACTGGTTTCATTAAGGATCCAATCTAGCTCCATACTGGCTATAGAAGTGTTCGAAATATCAATTTCCACTTCCCACCCAGGTCTATCTAATGTATTTATTTGAATAGCATCACTACTTTCCCAATCGCCGTCGCAATTCTCCTTAAACCAATCTTGTATCCAATCTAAAATATCCATGTGTTATGCTTTCGTGAACTTGAGTCGTAATTGTGTAATGTGCTAATATAGGTTTTTAGAGGGATTGAAAATTTATTTCAACGTATGCTGTAACAAATATGTTCAATAAGCTACCAATTAGTAGTTGCTATATATAATTCCCATTATGATGAGAAAATTAAAGACTTCATATTATTGGTACATGGTTATATTCTTGATCATGACCTTATTAGCGTTCGGGTATTTTTTTGAGTTGGGCGAGACATTTGGAACGGCATTAGCAAAAAGGCATTAAATCATATACTATGAAATTTTTAAAATATTTTTTACTTACTATTGGCGTTTTAGGCTTGGTTGCCACTATTTTAAATGTTTTTTATTTTAAAGATGCTTCAAATAGTAATATTTACAGTGCCGCAGGAAGTATTTACCTAATTTGGATATCGTTCAAATTCGAAAAAATGATCGCTCAGCTAAATTCAAAAACAAAGAGCGCTTAGGGTAACGTGTATTTAGCAATGCACCAAACGCATCACGCAAAATAAAAAGCGCGCAGCGCAAAACCACTAATTCAATAGCAAACTATCTCATTAACAAATTCACCTCTAATCATCTATCTCCGCATCTGGTAAATCTAAAATAGTCGATGTCGATAAAGCATTACCGGCAATTCCTTTAATAGAACCGAAGAGTACGTTGATGTTTTCTTGTACGCCCCAAATCTGCTTTTCTCGCACGGCAAAATTCTTGTACGCCGCTTTTTTCTCGTAGTTCAGTTGTTTGATCATAGAATCGTAGTTTTCTATAATTCTATTAATGTTCTGTACAAACTCGTTACTGGTAAGGTAAGAGTATAACAGTTCCATTTTATCACCTTTATTCTCGTCAGATGATTTTATAGATTGTGTTTTCAGCAGTAATTCTCGTAGTACCAGCGATACACTTTTTACTTCGTTGAATCCGCAGATCCACACTCCATTTTTCTCTCCAAAACGATCCATATCTGGCGGAAAAGTCTCCGTTACGATCACTGCAATATCTGCCTTACAGTTAATTTGATCCTGCTTTAATTTATTGATCCAGTCGTTACTAAAGTTCTTGGTACGCTTACTCTCGTAAACAATAGAACCACAGGTCTGCTGTAGCGAGTTTATAACCGTTTGCACACAATCTGCGCCACGTATACCCTTGCCCACCTCATCTATTTCATCAAAAGGATAAGTGGCTCGCAAAAGCTCCTCTAAAGCCAATTCTTGAATCTCGCCCTGCATTTGCATAGAACCTTGCTCTGCCTTGCGCTTCATTTCATCAATAAGCTTTTTTTGGTCGTCTAACTGCTTTTGGTATTCCTTCTCCTTAAGCGCCATAGATTCGCGCTCTTTAGCCTTTGCCTTCTCTTCAATTTCGGTCTGCTTCTCCAGTAATTCTTTCTGCACGTTCATCTTAAGGTCTTCGGCTTTTTCTTTAAGCTCGTTTTCCCGTTTCAGCAGATCTATTTCTTGCGAACGTAATGCCCTGTTCTCCTCTTTCTTTTTCTCGTTCTCTTGCTGCAGCGCTTTTAGTTGTTGCTCAAAAACCTCATTGGTCTGCTGTTGAATTTTTTCAGATTCTTTGGCAAGGCGTTGTGCTAGCTTCTCTTTAAAAAGCTCATTTTCCTTCTCCTTTTTCTTCTCGAATTCCTCCACTTCTAGCGCCAGTTTATTACGCTCCTTATTAAAGATTTCTGCCTGCTCTGCTACCTTACGCTCGTACTCTGCCTTAAAATGTGCTTGCATTTTACCAGACAACGCCTCTTCAACATCAAACTCATGCGCGCAATTGGGACACTTAATTTTATCTACCATCATTTATAACATACCAAATTCAACTATAAAAATACAGAACCCTTACCAAGCCTACAATGTTTGATCACACTCTTATGAAATGAAAATATATTAATGCTGTAGTATTTTGATTTACTGATAATTGTCATATGCTGCTTTGCAACTTCATTATATTTTTGTAGCTCTAAAATAACCGACCTATGATTTCACAGATGATACCCCTTGTTAATTGGAGCTATGGCGTAATTCTTATAGCCAGTTTTGGAGTAGTATGTATAGCCCTTGTACTAGTTGTTCTAAATTTAATGAAGAACGATAAGAAAAAGCAAGAGTAAGGCTCTTATTGATATAGCACATACCTAGGCGGCACCAGCCCATTTAATCGCATAGATACCAGCATTTGTGCCCTGTGGTGTGTAATATGGTCTGCCAATAGCATATAAATTTGTCGCTTACTTCTGGTAGATCCAAAATAGTCTAACTCCATATCTAGTTGTGCAGGTTCAACATCTTGTAAAAGCGCAATGGCTTCGGTAAACGTTTGGTCTATACGAGCCATCATTTCGGCCTTTGTTTTGTTGGCAGGTTTAAAAACGGTATCCGTTTGGTACACGCGTGCTTCTCGATTGCCTATGAGCGACTGACTGTGCCAATCTAGCGCATACCCAATATGCATTAAGTTCTCTGAAAAACTCAAAGACTCATCTGTTGCTTTATACCCATACTTTTCCTCTGGCATCATATCGGCGACCAATAATAAGTATTTGCGTGAATTTTCTAAACGCTCAATGGAGTCGTCAATGAATTTGTTTTGTTGGGAGAAAAGACAAGTTGTTGTAAATAGGAGGAAGGTAATAAGTGTGATTGTTTTTTTCATGATGATTGATGATGAGGTGAATAGCAATTAAATTTAATTCTTTTGACGATTTACAGCCATTTTTTTAATTCACTTTTTCAGTGTCATATGCTTTCAAAATCTGTGCTTTCCAGAAAATGGAGGCCGTATAGATTTTTAGAACAAGCAAGTTTTACCAGCCTTCTGGTAGAGGATCTAGTAACTGCACAATGGGTGATGGCAATGAACCTCCCGGTAGCTTTCGTAGAATAGTGGCAAATTCACGTTCCTGAAATCCAAGCGCCGCATTCCAATATAACTCGTTAGCTCTTCCAGTACGGAGAGGTCGAATTTGATTGCCTGGCCATTCCTCTTCACCGAGAATAAAGGGCGTAATATAATCTATTGCAAGTCGTATACTTCTTCCTTCAGTGCTACGATAAGCAAATAGATCAACGTCAAGATGACGACCAAGGCGGGCAACACCTACTAGCGCACGTGCACCGTAAATACTATAGCTTAATGCATTTGTACGAATAAGTTCCTGCGGTTGGCGACCATCTATAAAGACCTGACCAAAAATACGTGCGGGCATTAGTTCTAGATGAGCGCGTGCAATCTCAGGTTTTTCACCATAGAGCGAAAAGAGAATAAGATGCTGATTATACCAAGCGCCATGGTTGTTGGGCTGCATAGCTTCTTCAATACCTTCCGGACTTTCCACCATCCAGGTAGATAATTCACCAAACCAACTACGCAGGTCGGTTTTGTCTTTATCTGTCCAGCCAGAAAAGTCCTCTAGCAGGATAGCACAATCCACAACCCAATCCATACGATTAGATTCTAGTATACCACCACTACTGTTATAGTCATGACCACGGCGCTTTTGACCATAGCGGAAATTGGGGTTCATTCTAGTTTCAGGGTCTAAATACCAAGCACGAATTTGCTGCACGGCACGTTCTGCATACCGTTCATCGCCAGTAAAATACCAAGCAGGAACAAGAGAAGTTACTGCCTTGCTCATAGCTTCAAGCCTAGAGACATCAGAAGTGCGGCGATCAGGGTTTGTAACTCCGTCACGCCAAATGTACGGACCATCAGGATTTTCAGCATCTGGCCACCAATAAGGGCTATAGCTAAAGTAATCGTGTGCATCGCCACTTGGTGGCAGTGCACCTTCTGCTACAACGTTGACAATGGGTTGATCAAGTGCGGCATCGGCTTCTGCAACGATTTTTTTTAACGCTGCCACCAAATCAGTATTACCGGCAACAAGTTCTTTTTTTATTCTTGGGAGTTGGTCTCCTTGACCAAGTAATAAAGAAGGCGTGGCATTGGTTTCAATGTCTTGGGCGAAAGTGAATGTTGTACATAGCATAAATACCAATGACAGCGAAAAGTAGTGTAACCGTAGAGTAAGCAAAGTATTCATGATGTAATTTTTTATAGCAAGTTTGAACTGAAAACTTAACTTTATTAGGGCTGACTATTCAAATAATCAATTGATTAACGGCTGTTAATTCAATAGCCTGACTGATTGAAAATAGGCATAATCTTTTTTATGTAGCTATATATTGGGTTGAAAAAATAGCAAGAGCCAGTTTCGTCTAATAGCTTTTACGGAAAGATTTAATTTTTTTTGCTACACCCATTAACCCTTTCATCTTGTGTCAATGTCCAAATATTTATGGCTTTATGTTTTAGTCTATTTTCGGCAGTAGGTGTCAATAATTCTACCTCAACCATACTTTCGGTTGCGAATTTGTATTTAGCGGATTCTATTAAATACCCATTTACATAAACGTTATTGTTAGCATTTAAACCGAAAAAAGTATTTAGCTCAGCTTGAGTTTTAGATGCTATTTTTTTCTTTAAAGTGACTGAAGCAATACCGTTTTCACTCAGATTGTAAAAGTCATGTGTTGCTCGTGTAGGTTTGCCTTTTATCACACGTACTTCTGTAATATCTTCCTTTAAAGCTATAATATGATTATTAGTAATAATAGTATCATCAACCAATAGCATTGGGCAGTTAATTTTTGCTGCCAGTGGTAGTTTGGTGAAGCTATCTTGGGAGTAACATATGCTGTAATGAAAAATGAAAGCTATAAGAATGATATTTATATTCATTAATTTGATTGACGTTTTCCTTTTAAGGTAGATAATCAATTACTAGAATAATATTTCTAAATATTCCCTATTGAAACATTAAATAAAGTTAACATTTGATAATAAAGAATTATGATTGACAGGAAATTTTTAGATTGTGGTTTGAAGATTATTTCGATTGGCTAAATTTCTTGGGAATTCCTATGGATAGTTTTTATTATTTCTGGAGTTATTCTTGAAATTTCATCATTTTTTATTTCAATCAAATTTAATAAATATAGTAGATTATTGAAATTAACAGGTAATGATAAGTCCAAATTGGAAAGTTTAAGTAAAAACTCAGTTCTATCAATTTTAACAATTTTTTTTCCAATAGAATTATCTTCATTTAGTTTATTTAGTAGTTCAACATTTAAATCGGATAATTGGAACTGTAATCTAAATTTATTTCTTAAAAGTGCTTGCCAGTTTTTACTTTTAAAATGTTTATAAGATAATTCATGAAATAAATTTTTTAGTGCAATATCATTAGTTTCTAAACTAGCGTATATTCCATTTAGTAGTCTTTCACTTTCTTTATGCTTGGTCCAGTCTTCTGTGCATTTATATCTAAGGCTATGGTCAATTTCATGCCAACCTTCTGAAAGCATAGTTCGTAGCTGCAGTTCAAAAGTTTTGTCAATCAAATTAAAATTAAAATTTTTGGAAGCCGAGCTAACCTCTTCTAAAATTTGAATTTGATTCTCATCAAATTGACAAATAATATTGGTTCTTTTAGGTTTGAATACTGTTAATTCAAGTTCGTCAATTTCTTCATCAATGAATTTAAATTTATTGTTTAAAATCTCTTTTACAACATTAACATCATCTTTGAAATAAGTGACAATTCTTACGCCAATTATATCTTGAATTTTTTTGCCATTTTCCGCATAAGGTTCTCCTTCCTTACTTTTTCTTTCAATTTTCTCATTAATAGAACTTTCATTTTTAATTCTAATAAAGATTCTATATAGTAAACCGATTTTATTTAATTCATCTACTATTTTTTGATGAATTTGCTTTTCTATCATTTGTAGACCTGCAATCATTTGTTCTCACTGTGATTTAAATAATGGATTGCCTCTTTAGTTATAAAGCCAACATCATCCTTGAAATGCAGATAATTTTTGCTTTTTAATGAGTCAATAACTTTGTTGATTTCTTTATCATGATACTCACTGAGAGACTTTTTAATATAAGAAAATTTTCGAGCTCTTGGTTTTATGCCATCAACTTGGAAAAAATGATTTAAGACCATTTTTTCGGAAAGGCTAGTTTTTTCTTTTATTTTTTCGTCCGTTTGATTTTCGAATAAATTAAGAATATTCGAAACAAAATCATTGTTGGAAGTACAAGTGAATAAAGCGAAATCACTATATGGTTTATTAGTTTTTTGATTTATTATAGAACAATCATAAAACGAACAATTTTGAAATGATGTATCAAAAAATAGATTAATGTCAAACTGACAATTATTGAAAATAATAGAAGAAAAAGCTGATGATTTAAAACTGCAATTTTCGATAAAATTTAAATCAGACAATTCTCTATCAAGTACGAATAAATTCTTGTATTCTCGATTTGGTTGTTTTGAAAAAGTATAATCTAAGTCAAAATAAAATCCGATATCATAATTAAATTCTTCATCATTAAATATCCCCCATAAATTTTCTTTCTTTCTTTTACTTTGAATCTTAAATGATTCCATAGCTTTTGTGGCAAAATCTTGTGGAATAATTTTTTCGAAATTTTCATAATGTTCTTGATACTTTTCTAGAATTAAATTTTCACCAATTAAATATCCAAAAATAAAGTCGTTTATTATTCCAACATCTCCATTAGGCTTTCTATCAAGAAAAACATGATTTGATAAGGTTTCAATTAAATCCTCTATGGATGGTTTTTCCTCAGCTATATATTGTTTGAGACTGTTTTGTAGTAATTTTTGGTTATAATCTTTAATGAAATCCTTAATTGTATCTTTAGATTCAGCTGTTATATTATACTCAGTCATGAACCTTACCAATTTTCTAAATATTCTTAATTGATCTTCATTATCCAATTTAAGGTTTTGTCTTTGTTGCTCTCTTTTTAAGAGATAATCAAGATATTTATCAATTAGTGCACCATCATTAGTTTCATTGACATAATTTTTGAGCACATCAATTGAAATGTTTCTTAAGTAAGATAAAAGAACCGGATTTGCTACCTGAGCAACAGGAAATTTGGCATTATTAATAACTTCTATTCTATCATTGTCTAGCCAATTTTCAATTTTCGGTTCTTTTATTTCAAATCTAGCAAGTGAAAAGTCATTATTGGAATCGTAAATTGAATTTAAAAATTCATCACTATTAAAAATTGCAGTTTTTCTTGATGTGATAATGATTTTAGCATCGCCTTTTAAGAGCTCGATTATAGTAGTTAGCATACTTTCTACCTCTTCTTTATTGCTTTCTTTTGAAATCAATTCGTCAAAGCCATCAATAATAAGTGGAATTCTACCTTTAGTTATTTGTTCAATTACTATATTTTGTTTTATACCGTTTGGAAATTGTTCATCAATTTCATTTAATAAAATATGTTTAAAAACCCTTGCTTCTCTATTTCTTGAAAGTTCAGTGAAAAACGGAAGTTGTTTACATTCTTTAGGTGAAAACGTATTGAGTATTTCATTTGCTGTACATGTTTTTCCAAAACCTGCAGGTGCTTCAATTATTATAAAAATTGCTCCATTAATATTACTCAATAAACTATTGATTTTATCAATAAGATTTATTTCTAAATCTGAATCATAGAATTTGTTTTCGATAATATTTTTTGACTCGTCCTGCAGTAGTAAATCAAATGAGCTATTTATATATTTATATTTACTTCCTTCTGGTAGATTTTGAAGTTGTCTATTTACAAAATGTTTATATCTATTTTTTAATTCATTTCCTAAAGGTGTTTTTATAAAAAAACCTTGAAATAGATATTCTTCAATTTCATCAATATTCTTTAGAACTCTAACATCGGTAGCGAAGCCTAATTCTGAATATTCTTTTTTGATTTTCGAAATATCGTAGTCCTTATCAAAGAGAATAAACTCTGCAGCATGATACATCCCATATCTTAAAGTGTAAACCCTAACTGTTTGATTTGATTGTTTTGCAAGTTGATAGTTGTAAGACAAAAATAGTTTGTCTATGTATTCTATTTTATTTGATGTCATTCTCCTTTCTGATTATTCCCTAGTGCTATGTGGGCAACTTTAAGTGTATACTAAAGCATTAGGGAGAGTATACTTTTACTTGGTACTGCAATATAAAGAAGTTTATGGTACATTTTCTTACGGGTTTCCGTAAAACTGTCAGAAAAATATATGAGGTGTAAAGAGAATATAATGAGCTGCGTTTGTAGTTGAAATTAGTACACCGTAGCACCCACCCCTTAATCCCCTCCCAAGAGGGGAGGTTTTCGTTTTTGTTTGCGAGTTTTTGGTTGCTTGTCACTTCTGTTTCTACAACTACTATTTCTTTTTATGTTTCTAAAAAGCAAAATAACAGTCACGGTCTGTTCCCCTCTTGGGAGGGGCTAGGGGTGGGTGTTTTATGTTAGTGGGTTTAATGAAATCTTCGGCATCGTAGCACCCACCCCTTAATCTCCTCCCAAGAGGGGAGAATTGCGTTTTTGGTTGCGTGTTTTTTTAGTTAGTTGTGAGTTTCTGTTTCTATAACTACTATTTCTTCTAATATGTCTAAAAAGCTAAATAGCAGTCACGGTCTGTTCCCCTCTTGGGAGGGGCTAGGGGTGGGTATTTTGGGTTAGGAAGTTTAATGAAATCTTCAGCATCGTAGCACCCACCCCTTAATCCCCTCCCAAGAGGGGAGGTTTTCGTTTTTGTTTGTGAGTTTGTAGGTTGTTGGGAGCTTCTGTTTCTAGAACTACTATTTCTTCTAATATATCTAAAAAACTAAATGACAGTTACGGTCTGTTCCCCTCTTGGGAGGGGCTAGGGGTGGGTATTTTGGGTTAGGGAGTGTAATGAAATCTTCAGCATAGTAGCACCCACCCCTTAATCCCCTCCCGAGAGGGGAGAATTGCGTTTTTGTTTGTGAGTTTTTTGGTGGTTGGGAGCTTCTGTTTCTGCAACTACTATTTCTTCTTATGTACCTAAAATGCTAAATAATAGTCACGGTCTGTTCCCCTCCTTGGAGGGGCTAGGGGTGGGTATTTTGGGTTAGGGAGTTTAATCAAATCTTCAGCATCGCAGCACCCACCCCTTAATCCCCTCCCAAGGGGGGAGACTTTCATTTTTCAGTTGCGGGTTTTTTGGTTGGTTGGGAGCTTCTGTTTCTATAAGTACTATTTCTTCTAATGGATCTAAAAAGCTAAATACTAGTCACAATCTGTTCCCCTCTTGGGAGGGGCTAGGGGTGGGTATTTTGGGTTAGGAAGTTTAATGAAATCTTCAGCATCGTAGCA